>Ga0209008_1000208_pt1 | contig 25609 bp, 22 predicted proteins | sample JacPin_JW_Ref_O3_FD_187963 | JGI IMG/M metagenome (GOLD analysis project Ga0209008, IMG submission 187963) | Forest soil microbial communities from Algoma, Ontario, Canada - Jack Pine, Ontario site 1_JW_Ref_O3 (SPAdes) (version 2) | ecosystem: Environmental > Terrestrial > Soil > Boreal... | reverse complement strand
ACCTGCCTCATCTCCTGCCCGACTCAGACGGGCCCTCAGCCTGTGGAACCTGATCATCATCGGTATTGTGATCATCCAGCCGATTGCGCCCATGGGCATCTACGGCGTGATCAACAATGAAGCGCGCGGCCACGTGGTGACCACCATCCTGATCGCCATGGTCGCCATGCTTTTCACCGCCATCAGCTACGGAAAAATGGCCCGTGCGTATCCCAGCGCCGGGTCGGCCTACACCTACGTGGGGCAGGAAATTCATCCGGCGCTAGGCTATGTGACCGGATGGGCGATGGTGATGGACTACATCCTGAACCCTCTGGTGTGCACCGTGATTTGCAGCGTGCTCGCGCGCAACATTTTGCCCGGCGTCCCCTATGCCGCGCTCGCCACCGCCTTTGCGGGGCTTTTCACGGTTCTCAACCTGCGCGCCATCCAGACTTCGGCGCGGATCAATGAATCGCTTGCCGCCGGAATGATGATCGTGGTGGTGATCTTTTTCGTGTTTGTGATTCGTTCGCTGTGGGGTCTGCACACATACGGAGCTGCGTTTTTTATACAGCCCTTCTACGACCCGCAAACATTCAGCTTTTCCGGTGTTTTCCGCGGCACTTCCATCGCCGTGCTCACCTACATTGGTTTCGACGGCATCTCGACACTTTCGGAGGAAGCCGAGAATCCCCGTCGAGACATTCTTCTGGCGACTGTGCTGGTTTGCGTGATTACCGGAGTGCTGTCCTCGCTCGAAGTCTATGCGGCGCAGCTGGTGTGGGGAGGAAAACCGTTCCCGCAGGACATGGTGGAGTCAGCATTTCCCCTGGTGGCGCGACAGGTCGGGGGATTCTTCCTGTTCCACCTGCTGAACTTCACGATTCTGATCGCCAATGTCGGATCCGGAATGGGCGCGCAGCTGGCTGCGGCCCGACTGCTGTACGGGATGGGACGCAGCGATGCGCTACCTCGAGGATTTTTCGGGGCGATTGAGCCGAAGCGACGGATCCCGATGAACAACGTCCTGTTGATCGGAGCGATCGCACTCGCCGGGGCGTTTTTCCTGAGCTACGAGAGGGGAGTTGAGCTGCTGAATTTCGGCGCGTTCATTGCCTTCATGGGCGTCAATGCGGCGGCGTTCGTCCGGTACTTCCTGCGCGCAGCTGAAAAGCGGTGGACGAACCTTGTGTTTCCGCTTCTCGGCTTTTCCATCTGCTTCTTTATCTGGCTGAACCTGAGCCGGCCCGCGAAAATCGGCGGTGGCGCGTGGATACTGGTCGGGATCATTTACGGCGCGGTGAAGACCAGGGGATTTCAGTCCGACCTGGTGCGATTCGATGTGCCAGCCGACGAGCCCCAGCAAACCGGCCCGGACTCACAAAACGGTTGAGGGGCTCCTGACACACCTCGGCGCCCTGAAACTCTCCAACGGGGCGGTCAATCAGGCTCCTGAGTGACGATGTGGACATCCACGGCGGGCGCATCGCGCAGGAAGCGGCTGATGGCGTTCATGTAAAGCAGCTTTTGCCAGCCCTCGGTGGCTGTTCTTCCGAAGATCATCTGCGTGACGTGTTTTTCGCGCACGAAGTGTGCGGCGGCGTCGGGAACACTCGTGCCTTTCAGACGCACCGCTTTCGCGCCCAGGCTCTCTGCGAATTGCAGGTTGGCTGCGAGCGATTTCTCGTCCCGCGTGTCGGTGCCGTTGCCAAGATCCACGTGCACGGCATACAGCTCCGCATCCATACGCCGCGCCATGCGGGCCGCCCGTGCGAGCAAGTATTGGGCGCGCGGATTGGCGCTGATGCATACGGCGATGCGCTCGCGGACCGCCCAGTTTTCCTGGATTTCCTTTTCGTCCATATAGGACGAGAGGCTGCGGTCCACCTGTTCGGCGACCTGGCGCAGGGCCAGCTCGCGCAGTGCAATCAGGTTCCCTCGCCGGAAGAAATTCTTCAGCGATTGCTCGACTTTGTTCTGGTTGTAAACGTCACCGCGCTTCATGCGGTTGTGGAGCGCTTCTGGGGTCAGGTCCACCATCACGGTTTCATCCGAGAGTTGCAGTACCCAGTCCGGCACGGTTTCGCGCACGACAATGCCGGTGATCGAGTTCACGGTGGGGGCGATGCTCTCAACGTGCTGGATATTCACGGTGGAAAGGACGTCGATTTTAGCGCCGAGAATCTCAATTACGTCTTCATACCGTTTCCGGTGCTTGCTGCCGGGGATATTGGTGTGCGCCAGCTCGTCCACGAGCGCCACCTGCGGGCGCCGCGCGATGATCGCATCGACATCCATTTCCTCAAACAGCGTCCCCTTGTATTCGATTTTCTTCCGCGCGACGGTTTCCAGCTGCGGGACCAGCTCAGCGATGCCTTTTCGCCCGTGCGTCTCGACCACGCCGATCACAACGTCCTCGCCTCGACTGTGGCGGCGGATCGCCTCGGTCAGCATGCTGTAGGTCTTGCCGACTCCCGGCGCGTAGCCCAGAAATAGTTTCAGCACGCCCTTGGTTTTTTCCGGGGGCGTGGTGACTGCCAACCACTCTTCTGGGGTCTTCGGCACGGGTGTTATTCTCTTTTACCAGCCCTCGGAAAGCTACGATAGAATGCCGCAGTGCGCCTACGCATTCTGATTCGCATCCTCCAGTTTCTGGCCGCCTTTGCGATCGTCCTTGGGATCGCACTTTTGTACCACAAGGCGCTTCCCGTCAATGCCACGACTGTCGCGCTTACGTTTCTGCTCGCTATTTTAGCCGTTTCGACATTCTGGGGCATGGCCGTCGCAGTGGCAATGTCTGTAGCGGCCATGCTGGCGTTCAACTATTTCTTCCTGCCGCCGACCGGGACATTCCGGGTTGCCGATCCCGAAAATTGGGTGGCGCTGCTTGCTTTCCTGGTCGTCGCGGTAATCTCGAGCCACCTTTCCACTCGGGCGCGCCAAAAGGCCGCCGACGCCTCCGCTCGCCAGCACGACGTCGAAAAGTTGTATGCGTTCAGTCAGGGCCTGCTGGAATCCCGCAACGTAATGGAACTGGTAAACCGCATCCCCGGCCAGATCGTGAGGGCCTTTGAAGTCGGCGCGACCGCTCTGTTTCTGGCCGACAAGCAAAAAGTCTATCGCTCCGGCCCGGTTGTTCCGCAGCTGGATACGGAGAGCCTGAAATCCATTCTGGCGCGAGACGAACCGGTCATTGACATCGCCAACAGTGTTTGTTTCCTGCCTGTGCGTATGGGCCTGCACCCGGTTGGCAGCCTGGGAATTTCGGGCACGGTGCTTTCGAGGCAAACGCTGGAAGCCATTGCGACGCTGATCGCTGTCGCCATGGAGCACGCCCGCGCGGTGGAACAGGTAGGGCAGACCGAAGCTGCCCGCGAAGCCGAAAAGCTTCGAACTGCGCTGCTCGACGCGGTCACGCATGCGCTGCGTACACCGCTGACTTCCATCAAAGCCTCGGTTACGAATTTGATCTCAAACCCCAACCTGGCTGCCGGGCAGAGGCAGGAGCTGCTGACGATCATCAACGAAGAAAGCGATCGCCTGAATCGTCTGGTCGGTGAAGCGGGGGAGATGGCCCGCCTCGACGCCGGTGAAGTGGAACTGAACGTCGAACCTCATCCCATCGACCATGTGATCACGGCAGCGCTCGAGCGCTGCCGGCCGTCGCTTGGCAGTCGCGAAGTCCGCGTGAACGTGGCCGAAGGGCTGCCGCGGGTTCGCGTGGACGTGGCGCGTGCCGGCGAGGTGCTGGTGCATCTGATCGAAAACGCCAATCAGTATTCGCCACCGGATCAGCCGATCACGATCACCGCCGAAGCCAGCGGTGAATTTGTGGTTACCAGCGTCGCCGACCGGGGCAGCGGAATCGACGATCCGGAGCGCGCCCTGGTCTTCGAAAAATTCTACCGGGGCAAGGATCAGCGATATAGTGTGGAGGGTACCGGCATGGGCTTGCCGATCGCTAAGGCGATTGTTGAAGCGCACGGCGGCACCATCAGCCTGACCAGCCAGCGTGGGCACGGTTCTGTATTCTCATTCACGTTGCCGATCGATCGCGGCCGTCCGCTGCCGGCGGCCCCGCACCCATGATCTCTGCCAAGATTCTCATTGTTGACGACGAGCCGCAGATCCGCCGCGTACTGCGCACGACCCTGACTTCGCAAGGCTATACCGTCCTCGAAGCGCGCACCGGAGACGAGGCGCTCGAGCAGATCCGCAGCGAGCGCCCCGACCTGATTCTGCTCGACGTCAACATGCCGGGGATTTCAGGGCTGGAGACTTGCCGCGAAATTCGCGCATCAAGCGACATTCCCATCATCATGCTCACAGTGCGCGGCACGGAGAAAGACAAGGTGCAGGCGCTCGACGCGGGGGCCGACGATTACGTTACGAAACCGTTCAGCTCCGAGGAGCTGATGGCGCGAATCCGGGCAGGATTGCGCCGCGCGGCACCGGCGGAATTGATGCCGGCGTTCGTATCGACTGATCTGAAAATCGATTTCGAGAAGCGCATCGTCACGGTGAAGGGGCAGCCCGTCCGGTTGACGCCAAAAGAATTCGAGCTGCTTCGCCACCTGGTCGCCAACCAGGGAAAAGCGCAAGGGCACCGCCGTCTACTTCAAGCCGTCTGGGGACCGGACTATGGCGAAGAAACCGAATATTTGCGTGTGTTCATCAACCAGCTCCGGAAAAAAATAGAGCCAGACCCCAAACATCCCCGCTATATTCACACCGAGCCCTGGGTCGGTTACCGCTTCGACCCGCCGGCTGAAAAACCTCGCCCGGCCCGTTCGGAAAAATAGCCGCAGTGACGAAAATCGCGAGGAGGGATCCAATCGATGGCGCCCCCGATCATCAAACCGCCGTTCACTCTGGAAACTGCCAAAGCCAAAGTACAGTCGGCGCAGGACGCATGGAACACCCGCGATCCTGAGCGCGTCGCACTGGCTTACACGGTCGACTCGGACTGGCGCAACCGCGATGAGTTCTTTCAAGGCCGCGAGGAGATCAAGGCGTTTCTGCGCCGCAAGTGGGCCAAAGAACTGGATTATCGCCTGCGCAAAGAGCTCTGGTGCTGGACCGAGAATCGCATCGCGGTGACATTCCAGTACGAGTGGCATAACCCGACGGGCCACTGGTTCCGGTCCTACGGCAACGAGTTATGGGAATTCGACGACCAGGGTCTGATGCGCCGCCGGATCGCCAGCATCAACGACGTGCCCATCGCCGAAAACGACCGAAAGATCCTCTAGCGCTTCGAGGAATTTCGCACCGAGCTCGGAGCGCCTCAACCCACCGGTAACCGTCGAGCATTGCTTGCGAGATTCACTCGACCTCGCTCCAGGGCGTTCCGCGCCAGTCTGCCTGAGGCGGAGTTTGCGCTAGTGCATGGGGTGGGCGGCGTCGAGATCGAGATTGAGGTCAAGGACATTCACGGTGGCCTCGCCGAGGAAACCGAACTGGCGGCCTTTGGTATGCCGCTCGACAATCGCACGCACTTCCTGTTCGCTCATGCCGCGCTCCCTGGCCACGCGCGGAACCTGAAACGCAGCCGACGCCGGTGAAATATCCGGATCAAGGCCAGAGCCGGACGTGGTTACGAGGTCGGCCGGGATGGGCGCGTTGGGATTGGTCGGCTGAAGCTGCTGGACGCTTGCGGCGACCCGGTCCTGCAACATCTTGTTCGTCGGACCGAGATTTGATCCCGACGAGGCCGTGGGATCGTAGCCTGCGCTCCCTGCCGCTGACGGCCGTGACCAGAAGTATCCTGGCTGCGTAAACGGCTGGCCGATCAGATGCGAGCCGACGAGTTTGTCCCCGGATTTGATCAATTCACCGTTCGCCTGCCTCGGGAACACCACCTGCGCGATTCCGGTCACTACCAGCGGATAGATGATTCCGAGCAACACCGTTGTTGCCAGCGTGAACCAAATCGAGATCAGAAGATTCTTTTTCATGTTCGCCTCTTGCTATCGCGCCCGGTGGTGGCGACATACGTTGCGATCCACCAGCGCCGGACTGCGATCACCCTCCAAACGACACATACTGAGGGCTGTCCTGCCTTGTACCTTGCATTCCGTTTCGAGCCATCCCGCGCAGCTCATGCCAACCCGACGTGGGTAATGATCAAATCAATGATCTTGATCCCGATGAACGGCGCAATGACTCCGCCCAAACCGTAGACGAGCAGATTCCAGCGCAGCAGGGCCGAAGCACCCAATGGGCGATACCGAACACCACGCAGGGCCAACGGCACCAGCGCGATGATGATCAGCGCATTGAAGATGACGGCGGACAAAATTGCCGACTGCGGCGTTTTGAGCGCCATGACGTTCAGGACGTTGAGCACCGGGAAAGCGCCGGCAAACATCGCCGGGATGATGGCGAAATACTTCGCCACATCGTTTGCGACCGAAAATGTAGTCAGCGCACCGCGAGTAATCAGAAGCTGCTTTCCGATCTCGACCACCTCAATCAGCTTCGTCGGATTGGAGTCCAGATCCACCATATTGCCGGCTTCCTTGGCGGCTTGTGTGCCGGCGTTCATGGCCAGGCCCACATCGGCCTGTGCGAGCGCGGGCGCGTCGTTCGTGCCGTCTCCGGTCATGGCGACGAGTTTCCCCTTGGCCTGCTCCTTGCGGATCAGCGCAAGCTTGTCTTCCGGCTTTGCCTGGGCCAGGAAGTCGTCGAGGCCCGCTTCGCGTGCAATGGCGGCCGCCGTCAGCGGGTTATCGCCGGTGATCATCACGGTGCGAATACCCATCGCCCGAAGCTGGTCGAAGCGCTCCCGCATGCCGCCCTTGATGATGTCCTTCAGATGAATCGTGCCGAGGATGCGGCAGTCTTCGGCTACGAGCAGGGGCGTCCCTCCGGCATTCGAGATCGCCTTGACCGCCTCTTCGACCTGCGGCGGGACCGGATTGCCCCTCTGCGCGCAGTGCTGGACAATGGCATCGAAGGCGCCCTTGCGAATCTGGCGCCCATCGAGATCCACGCCGGACATCCGCGTCACGGCGGTAAAAGGAATGAACGTCGCCGCGTAGGCTGAAAGCTCTCTGCCGCGCAAATTGTACTTCTCCTTGGCGAGCACTACGATCGAGCGGCCTTCCGGCGTTTCATCGGAAAGCGACGAAAGCTGCGCCGCGTCAGCAAGATCAGCTTCGGTCACGCCCGGGGCAGGTATGAATTCTGTTGCCCGGCGGTTGCCAAGCGTAATTGTTCCGGTCTTGTCCAGCAGCAGGGTGTCCACATCGCCCGCGGCTTCGACGGCGCGGCCGGACATGGCCAGTACATTGCGCTGGACCACGCGGTCCATCCCCGCAATGCCGATGGCCGACAGCAAGCCTCCGATCGTCGTAGGAATCAGACAGACCAGCAGCGAGATCAAAACGAAAACCGACTGGGGCGCACCCGAGTAGATGGCCATGGGCTGAAGCGTGACCACGGCAAGCAGGAAGATAATCGTCAAACCGGAAAGCAAGATGTTCAGCGCAATCTCGTTCGGAGTCTTTTGGCGCTCTGCTCCCTCGACCAGTTTGATCATCCGGTCCAGAAACGTCTCGCCCGGGTTCGACGTGATCTTCACAATGATTTCATCCGAGAGCACGCGAGTGCCGCCAGTTACCGCCGAGCGGTCTCCGCCGGATTCGCGAATCACCGGCGCCGACTCACCCGTAATGGCCGATTCGTCCACAGACGCGACGCCTTCGACAACCTCTCCGTCTCCGGGAACAAACTCGCCCGCGACACACTTCACGCGGTCGCCGGCGCGGAGCTTCGAGCCGGAAATATCCTCTGTCGAGCCATCCGCCCTCAGTCGGCGGGCCACGGTCTCCGCGCGAGCCCTGCGCAAGGTGTCGGCCTGCGCTTTGCCGCGCCCCTCGGCCATGGCCTCGGCAAAATTCGCAAAGAGCACCGTAAACCACAGCCAGACCGTGATCTGGAGCTCGAACCCAAAGCCTGTGAGATGCAGCAGGCGATCGCGCACCAGATCGTAGGTGGTAATCACCGACCCGATTTCGACCACGAACATGACGGGATTCTTCATCAAGGTGCGCGGGTTCAGCTTGATAAACGAATCCCTCAGCGCGCCGACAACGATGCTGCCGGTCCAAAGCGACTTCCTTTTCCGCTCCCGGGAAACGACATTCGGAGCGGAATCCGGAACGTTCGCCGGGGATACGAAATCAGGATCGTGAATCGATTGTGGGGTCATAGCCGCCTCAGAATACCTTTCCGGCGTGCATCAGCAGGTGCTCGAGGATCGGGCCCAGGCTGAGCGCCGGGAAAAATGTAAGTGCACTGACGATCAGGATCACCGAAATCAGCAGGAACGTGAAAAGCGGCGTGGTCACGGGAAACGTCCCGGATGATTCCGGAACTATCTTCTTTCGCGCCAGGTTGCCGGCCATGGCGAGCACCGGAATCACCATGAAGAACCGGCCCAGCAACATGTCGAAAGCGCCGCTGATGTTGTACCAGGGCGTGTTGCCATTGAGGCCTCCAAACGCCGACCCGTTGTTACCGGCCATGGACGTGTACGCATACAGAATCTGCGACAGTCCATGTGGACCCGCGTTTGAAATGGATGACGTGCCAAACGGGGCCACAATCGCAACGCCAGTGAGGACGAGAACAATGAAGCAGAAAACGAGCACTGTGATCATGGCCATCTTCACGTCGTAGGCCTCGATCTTTTTCCCCAGATATTCCGGCGTCCGGCCCACCATCAGGCCGGCAATAAACACCGAGAGAACGATGAAAACGACGATGCCGTAGAGTCCGGCACCCACGCCGCCGAAGATCACCTCCCCGATCATGATGTTGACCAGTGGAATCATTCCGCCGATCGGAGTGAACGAGTCGTGCATGCCGTTCACGGCGCCGCAACTGGCATCGGTCGTCGCGGTGGCAAACAGGGCCGTAGAGGCTATCCCGAAACGGACTTCTTTGCCCTCCATGTTGCCGCCCGGCTGCACGGCGCTGGTATGCTGATCGATGCCGTGAAGCAAGGGGTTGCCGTGAGCTTCCATGGCATAGACGACCGTAACGCCCACCAGACACAGGAGCGCCATGGCGGTCCAGACGGCCCATCCATGACGCTGCGACCCGGTCATTCGGCCAAGCGTATAGGTCAGACCAGACCCGAGTGAGAGCATCATGACAATCTGCATGAAATTGGTCAGCGGATTGGGGTTCTCAAACGGATGGGCGCTATTGGTGTTGGCAAAGCCGCCGCCGTTTGTGCCGAAAATCTTGATCGCTTCCTGAGAAGCGACGGGTCCCTGAAGGATGACCTGGTCGGTGACCGTCTGGGAAGTGGTCTTGCCATCGGCGCCGGTAGTCTGCACGGTCTGCGGGTTCACAAACTTCGCGGTGTCGTAGGGTTTTAGATTCTGAACCATGCCCTGCGATACGAATACGAGCGCAAGCACAAGACACACCGGGGCCAAAACCCACAGCAAGCCGCGCGTGACGTCGACCCAGAAGTTGCCGATCGTTTTCGATTCACGGCGAGCAATCCCGCGAATGATGGCGATGGCGAGCGCGAGTCCGACCCCGGCAGAAACGAAGTTGTGATAAGCGAGGCCGGCCATCTGCGTGAAGTAACTCATGGTCGATTCGCCCGAGTAGTTCTGCCAATTTGTATTGGTCGTGAACGACGCGGCGGTGTTAAAGGCTAGAGCGGCCGGAACGGCGGGGAAATGCTGCGGGTTCCACGGCAGCCACTGCTGCACGCGCTCGATCGCATACAGCAACAGCATGCTCACGGCACTGAATAACAGCATCGAAACCGTATATTCCTTCCAATCCATTTCGGTCTTTTCGTCAACACCGCAGATCCGATAGAGCAGCCCCTCAAGCGGGCGCAGGACTGGATCGAGAAAGGTCTTGTTGCCCGCGAAGACGCGCGCCATATAGACGCCGAGCGGTTTGGTCACCGCGATAAGCACGACGAAAAATAATCCGATTTGCAGCCAGCCATTCCCAGTCATGGTCAGAACCTCTCCGGCCAAAGCAGCGCGGCCAGCAGATACACGCCCGTGAGAACGCAAATTCCCAGGAGCACAATGTTACCGATCATCAAAGTCGCTCCTTACCTTAGGCGGTCGCACGCCCACACATAGGCGATCGCCAACACGAAAAATCCAACGGTGCAAGCCAAGAATATGATGTCCTGCATCAGGATGACCCCTTCGCGAAGTGCTTCATGGCTGCGTGCGCGGCGCCGGTCGGAATCGCAGCGAAGCAGTTCTTGATGTACGATGTGACCGATTTTCCCTGCGCCGGCTCCTTGCCTTCCAGTCGGTCCGCCGCAGGGCTTAAAGCGTTTTTCTTTGTACCGCCAGTCAAGCGATCGGCTGTTCTGACCACAGTCACGCTCAACCTCCTCGGATCGACATGCCGGAACCGCATGGCCTCACGCGAGAATTGGTACAAGGCATAGAGCATAAAACCGCATCCGGGACCCACAACGATTGCCAGGAAAACTGACATATCCGTACTCCTGTTCAAGCTCCGCCGAGCAGCCGAGTCGCCCGTTGGTGGCCGGAGAGGAGTGCAGGCTACCCCCGTGACGTTAGGAAGGGATAAGAGAGCTGTAAGGAATTTGTAAGCCGCCGAAGTGGCTCAAACCGGACTGGTTAGCCCCGTGATGACAGCCGTTTCAGAGGCGACAGCAACGCAAGCAATGGCCGCTTGAGGTACGATATGGTCGTTGCTCCAGGATCGTGAGATATGGCCGGGCAGCACCGGGTGGTTATTGTCGGGGGTGGATTTGGCGGACTGAGCGCCGCGGTCGGTCTCGGGCGGGCGCCCGTAGACGTGAAGCTGGTTGACCGCTGCAACTACCACCTGTTTCAGCCTCTGCTCTATCAGGTGGCGACCGGGACGCTGTCGCCAGCGAATATTGCGTCCCCGCTTCGCAACATTCTGAAGCGCCGCAAGAACACGCAGGTCCTTCTGGCCGAGGCGACCGGAATCGATGCCTCTAACCGCCGGTTGATATTGAGTGACGGCTCAATCGAATACGATACCCTGGTCATCTCCACCGGCTCGAGCCATCAATATTTCGGCCACGATGAATGGGAGAAATTCGCGCCCGGCCTGAAAACCATCGAGGACGCGACCGACATGCGGCGCAGGATCTTGTTGGCTTTTGAAACCGCCGAGCGCGAGCCGGACCCCGAAAGACTCCGCGCATGGATGACTTTTGTAATTGTCGGCGGCGGGCCCACGGGCGCCGAACTCGCCGGAGCGCTCGGTGAAATTGCCAACGACACGCTGCGCCGGGATTTCCGCAAGATTGATCCCTCCGACGCCCGCATTATTCTGGTGGAAGGAACCGACCGCATCCTTCCCGGGTATCCGCAGAAGCTTTCGGCGAGCGCCCGCAAGATGATCGAGCGCCTCGGCGTCACCGTGCGCACCGGGGCCATGGTCACGGAGGTGAGCAAAGAACTGGTCACCATCCGCGAGGGTGACAAGACGGAAACCATACCGACGCGCACGGTTCTGTGGGCAGCGGGCGTGCTGGGCTCGCCGCTGGGTCGCATCGTGGCCCAGCAAACCGGCGCAACGGTCGACAACGCCGGGCGCGTGAGCGTCGAGCGGGATCTCACCGTGAAGGGACACCCGGAAATTTTCGTGATTGGTGATCTCGCGAATTTCACCCACCAGACCGGGAAGCCTCTGCCGGGGGTCGCGCAGCCCGCCATTCAGCAAGGCCGCTACGTTGCGGCGCTCGTCGCCGGGCGCCTGCTGGGCAAGAAATCCCGGCCATTCCACTACCTGGACAAGGGAAATCTGGCAACAATCGGCCGCGGCGCCGCGGTTGCCGACCTCAATTGGCTTCAACTTTCAGGATTCCCGGCGTGGCTTCTGTGGATATTCATTCACTTGCTCTATATCGTTGAGTTTCAAAACCGGCTGCTGGTATTCGTGCAGTGGGCCTGGTTCTATCTGACCTACGACCGCGCGGCCCGCCTGATCACGGGGAAAAACCCTTTGCCGCTGGATCTCTAGGACCCTCGCCGCTGTTCAGCCGATTTATGCTCCGCCGGGTCCGAAGGCGTAATAGAATCGGCCTACCCCAGCCAATCTACATGAAAACCTACGAAAGGGCGTTGTGGGCGTCGCTGCTCGCGCTGCTGGCGCTCTCGTTTGCTGCGGTGATTCTCACGCGCGGCTGGTCGGATTATCGCGACCGGCTGCGCGCGATCCGACAGGCTTCAGCGGGCGCTTCCAATCTGGTGGACAACCACCCGCTCGACACCGCCCAGCAGCTTGCTCCGCTTGCCGTGACGCACATGGAGGAGGACTACGCCGGGCAGGCGCTGCGATTGGGCGATCTTTCGGTGGACCTGGCATTTTCCGCAGCCATGCACGACGCAGCCGAAAATCCCGCGCCGCTCACTCCCAAGACGCGTGAACTCGCCTCGCGAGTAAGTGCCGGAACGGCAGCAGTTGCCGCCGATCAGGCCCGGATCACGGAATTCACGGCGGCGATGTCCCGTGTGCAGGGTAACGCGAAGGACCAGCTTCAGGACTTGATCGGCATCGCGCAAGCGCAGCTAGCGCTTGATCAGGATGATCTCGAGGACGCACAGCAGGAACTGATCCGCGCCGGTGGCGACAAACAGGCCACGATCCAGCAACTTCTCAACCAGCGAAAGGCCGCCGGCACGCAAAACGCGGCCTCCCAGGTGGGTCCTCCGGCCGGGTCGGCGCTTTCCATCGAGCTCACGCAATCCAAGAGCATCGCTGCGGAGTCTCGCGCCTGGATGTCGCTACGCGCGAAGGAAAAGCTGCTGCTTCAGGCCCAGGCCGATGCGCAGTCGCGCGCCGCGGCGCTGGCCGCCACGCACGAAACGCTGGAAAAACAGCTGGATGCGGGGGGGACCGCGCCGGCACCAACCTCTACGGCCGTAGAACAATCGCAACCTGCATCTGAAACAGTTACACCTCTCACGCGCCTGCACCAGCAAACCGACGACAAGAAAAACCTCGCAGATGTCAACAGGCGTATCGCAACCGAACAGCAGCTCGCGACCGTCTATTCCAGCTGGGCCGATCTCGTCAATGCTCGCGCCAAGGGCTTTCTGCACCAGATCTTCCTGTCCGCGTTCTGGGTTGTTTTGATCGGCGTGTTCGTGTTGGTAGCCAACGAGCTGATCCAGCGTCTGTTTGCCGGCGTGGCTCTTGAACGCCGCGAGATGCACACGATGCGCGCTTTGATCCTGTTCGTGATACAGGCCTTCGGCGTGCTGTTGATCCTGCTGGTTATTTTCGGGATTCCCACCAACCTTGCGACTGTCCTCGCGCTCGCCGGGGCGGGCCTGACGGTCGCCATGAAAGATTTCATCGTCGGGTTCTTTGGCTGGTTCGTGCTGATGGGCAAGGATGGCATTCGCGCCGGCGACTGGGTCGAGATCAACGGCGTCGGGGGAGAAGTGCTGAAGGTCGGGCTGCTGCACACGGTGCTGCTCGAGACCGGGAGCTGGACCGACGCCGGCCATCCGACCGGGCGGCAGGTGTCGTTTGTGAACAGTTTTGCGATTGAAGGGCACTACTTCAATTTTTCGACTTCCGGACAGTGGCTCTGGGACGAAATCGAAGCGCAGGTCCCTGAAAATGCCGACCCCTACGCAACCGGTGAGATGCTGCAGAAAATCGCCCCGGAAGAAACGGCTGCAAACGCAAAGCTCGCCGAGACGGAATGGAATCGACTGACGCCGTCGAGCGACAAGCACGCGCTATCGGCAGCTCCCTCGCTCAGCGTCCGACCGACCGGCGCCGGGGTGAACATTGTTCTGCGCTATCTCACGCGCGCAAATCAACGGCATGAAGTCCGCGCCCGCCTCTATCGCGCCGCCGTCGACCTGCTGCGCAAGAAACAGGTTGCCGAGCCTGCGTCGCCTGACGCCGGACCAAAACACCCAACGGGCGAGGCTTCCACGCCTGCGTAAACGCTCGTCCGGCATCGGGTTTGTTGGCCGACTTTCCGGGAATTTTCAGAGAATCGCGAAGATGTGGAAGCCGCAAAAGCCCAGCGTGACCCCTATCGCCGATCCCGCGAGCACATCGCTCAGGAAGTGCATCCCCAGGACAATGCGCGAGGCCGCGATCAGGAAAGCCAAGGCCAGAAGGGCTGTCAGCAGATACGGATAGAACAGTCCCAGTGAAATCGCTACGGCAAATGCGGTGATGGAGTGTCCGGAGGGAAACGAGTATTTGTCCGGAGGCAGAATTGAAGCCCAGCAGTGCGGTTCGACTTCGCAGGGTCTTTTGCGCCGGCTGGTACGCTTGAGCATGCGGAACAGGAAGATCCCGGCAACGGCGCTGGAAGCGGCCGCCCCGATGGCCAAGAAGCGTGGTTCCCCGCCGTAGAACACCAGAATCAGGCCGAGTGCATACCAGAGCCACCCGTCGCCTCCCCGCGTGGCCAGCAGCATGAGAATGCGGATCCAGCGCGGGGCGCGCCATCGATGCACGCGCCGCATCAGGCGGTAATCGCTTGATTGGATCTGGTTCCAGACTGCTTTTGCGACGGTCATGCTGATTCCTCCACTGCACGCTGAGGTACCGTGATCCAGCGAGAACGCTTGCGTGAGTTAGGACGTTGCAGAATTTCGGTCGCCCAGAAGCGGCTGAAGGACCGCTCCTGCCGGTAATTCATATAGGTGATGGCCGGGATAAGTACGGCGAGTGGCGAGATGAGTGCGGTCCAGGATTTCTCCCGAATCAACTCGATCCCGATCAGAAATACGTCGCGCGTCAATTTCGAGAAGCAGCCGGATTCGCCCGCCACGCGGCCACTCCCGGCCCTGAGTCCCGCGAAAAACTCTTCCTTGTCACGGGCGCCGGGAACCTCGGTATATGCCGTACCGACCGACGGGAGCGCATGCGCATCGCTTCCGCCGATTGCGATCTTGTCCCATTGCTGGGCGAGACTCGTGGCATAGCCGTTGGTGGCCTCAAGCATGTGGCTGTTGCGCGTTTCGATCGCCGGGAAGTACTCCTGGAACCAGGTGAAATCTTCCCGCTCACGCCGGCCGGTCACGCTTGAAAACACGTGGTTGACGCTGAAGAAGATTCTGCGCTCGGTGAGATACATCAGCAATGCGACCAGATCGTTGCGCCTCTGCAGGAGCTGCGTGTGCTGGCGCTCATGGAAGTCGTAAACGCCAATGTGGACTTCGGTACCGCTGGGCATCCGGCACGTCAGCTCCTCGCTCAGGAAGAAATTGGGCTCGCGCCGCAGTGTCTCGGCTCCCTCAATCGAGTCATGGTCGGTCAGCGTGAACAGGTCCATGCCCCTGCGCTTCAGTAGGGCGTGTACTTCTCGCGGATCGCTGTAGCTCTCCCGGCAGATCGCGCGCATGAACGGCGTGGTGCAGGCGCCGGAAAAGTACGAATGGACGTGCATGTCGCATTTCATGATTTCCACAGTAAATTCACAGGGTTACGCAAAGATGACATTGCCGCTAACATTCTGAAAACATAGATACTTAACTGATTCGACACAGAATTCAGGTTTTAACATGCCAGTCGCATTCGGCGAACCGGGGGCTGTGAGACTAGGCGACTTATGGGGCGACCCTAGGTGCAGCGGCTCGAGTTCGGGTTCTTCGACGCAGGGGGCGGTCACCGCGCGGCCGCGACCGCTCTGGAGATGGTCATCCAGACCGAGCAGCGCCCCTGGGAGGTCCAGCTCACCAACCTTCAGGAACTGCTCGATCCCCTCGACATTGCTAAGAAATATGCGGGCATCCGCATTCAGGATGTGTACAACACAATGCTGCGCAAAGGCTGGACGCTCGGGAGTCCCCAACTTTTAAGGGTGCTGCAGCTTGTGATCGGCGCCTACTACGCACCCACGGTACGGCTGCTCAAGGCGCACTGGGAGCGAACCCAGCCCGACATGGTCGTTTCCTTTGTGCCGCACTTCAATCGTGCGCTGGCCGAAAGCTTTTCCGCGGTGTTCCCCGGGCGTCCATTTGTAACCATCCTTACCGACATCGCCGACTATCCGCCTCATTTCTGGATTGAGCGCCAGCAGCAATATCTGATCTGCGGATCGGACCGCGCAGTCGAGCAGGCGCGGTCGATGGGGCACTCCGGCGACCGCGTTTTCCGCGCTTCGGGTATGATCCTCCATCCGCGGTTTTACGACGAGCCGGTTGGGGATCGCACTGCCGGGCGCGAGCGCCTGGGTTTGCGGCCCGATTTGCCTACCGGGCTTGTTCTGTTCGGGGGCCATGGCTCCGACGTGATGCTGGAGATTGCCAAGAGTCTGGACAGGTCGTCCCTTGATCTTCAACTGATCTTCGTCTGCGGAAAAAATGAAAAGCTCGCAAACGAGCTGCGCGCGAGAAAGTCCCGGGTGCCCTGTTTTGTGGAGGGATTTACAACCCGCGTGAACGAGTACATGCAGCTCGCCGACTTCTTCATCGGCAAGCCCGGCCCCGGCAGCGTGAGCGAAGCGCTGGCGATGCGGCTCCCGGTGATTGTGGAGTGCAACGCCTGGACCCTGCCGCAGGAACGCTACAACGCCGACTGGATCGTCGAGAAGCAAGTTGGGCTGGTGCTGCGGAGCTTTGACAAGATTGATGCTGCCGTCACCCGACTGATCGAGCCGTCTGCGCTGGACCGCTACCGCACAAACGCAGCTGCGCTCCAAAATAAGGCAGTTTTCGAAATTCCCGAGATCCTGGAAAAGATCTTCGACCTTTCGCGAGACCGTTCCCACGCGAATCACCAAGGGCAGCTTGCCGCGAAGCTCGCCTGACCCGGCCCCAAGACGCCCAAGACTGCGAGTTTGGCGAAACTTCCTGCGACCAAATGCCGGCTTGCCCGTCTAATGACATGTAGGCGGCTCGCCTGGCGTTCCTGCGGCACATTTCGTTATCGGCAACAAAAACCGGGGGTTGGCGCTCGCGAACTCGACCCCCGGGGCTTCTGTATGGCAACATGGAACACCTCGGGTCGAGCGAAAAGAAGGGGGGGGCGGAATCATGGCGAAGGCGACATTCGCAGCGGGCTGTTTTTGGGGCGTCGAAGACGCGTTCCGGCAGGTGAAGGGTGTAACTTCGACTGCAGTTGGATATATCGGCGGTCACACAAAGAATCCGACCTACAAGGAAGTCTGCACCGACAAGACGGGGCACGCCGAGGCCGTAGAGGTTGATTTCAATCCGAGCGAGGTTTCCTTCCGCGAGTTGCTAGCCGTTTTCTTTCAGAGCCACGACCCAACTCAGTTCAACCGCCAGGGGCCGGATTACGGGTCCCAGTACCGCTCGGCGATTTTCTTTCACGATGCCCAGCAGGAAGCTGAGGCACGCGAATCGGTCGCGGCGCTGGACAAGTCTGGAGTTTTCAAGCGGCCCATCGTGACGCAGATCGTTCCCGCGTCGGAGTTCTATCGCGCCGAGGAGTACCACCAGAAATACTTCGAGAAGCAAGGCATCCGGGCCTGTCACTTGCCCTAGGGACCCTGAGGCGGCCGCAACCGGCGTAGTCTGTTTCACTTAAGGCATTTCGTTGACGCCCGGTCGGCCCCTATTATAGTATTGGAAGGTTTCGGGGGAAACGGGTGGCACCCGTGTTGCATCTAATACAGTTGTATCCGTATGGCACCGGGCAAGTGGGGCGCAAGCGACAGAATTCGGCAGCAGTTCCAGGGGATCGCCTTATCTATCCGTCCGCACGTAGCTAAATCAGGAATGCGCCGGGGTGTCTCGACCGGCCTTTTGTACTTGGGAAATCATATCTGCTGGCCGATTAGGTTTATTGGAGAGAACGCGTGACGCTGGCTCTTGAGGAAAAATACGATCAGGTAAGGCAACTCATCGCGATGGGCAAGGAGCGGGGCTACCTGCTCTACGATGAAGTGAACGACATCCTGCCGGCCGAGGTTCATTCCTCGGAAGAAATCGACGACCTGCTCTCGACGTTTGAGCGCTACGGGATCGATGTGTACGAAGATCTGTCAACGGCCAAGGCTGCGCTGGCGGCGGCCGATCCGTCCGAGCCGGCCGAAACAGCAAAGGAAGACGCGCCCTCGACATCTTCTGAAGACGGCGATCTCGATCTCACTCCTGGAACACTGGAGAAGACCAACGACCCGGTTCGCATGTATCTCCGCGAAATGGGTACCGTGCCGCTGCTGACACGCGAAGGCGAAGTGGCGATCGCCAAGCGCATCGAGCGCGGTCAGTTGCTCGTGCTGAAGACCATCACGCGCGCTCCGCTGATCTTGAAGGAACTTCTGCAGGTCGGCGAGGATCTCCGCAACGGTTCCCGCTCGATTAAGGAAATCGTCCAGTTCGACGACGAAGAACTTACCGAAGAAAAAATCGAAGCGAAGACCAAGGAAACGCTCAAGCAGATTGACAAGATTGCCAAGCTCTACCTGCTGGCGATGAAGCTGGCCGCGAAGCTCGATCGGGTGCCGCGCGCGAAGAAGCGCTCCTACCTGCGCGCCCGCTACGCCGTAGCCCGGACGCGTATCGAGATGTCCGGCCTGATGCGCGAGCTTGATTTCAACCCGCTTGAAAAAAAGCGCCTGATCGACAAGATCCACCAGACCGTTGAGCGCGTGCACTTCCTGGAACGCGAAACGGTGAAGCTTGAGCGGCGCGTAGAAGCGTCGAAGGCCGAGGTGCAGGCCGAGGCGCGCAAGGATCTGCGTGCCCGCCGGCAAGAGCTGGGTGAAATCGAAGTCGCAAGCGAAGTCAGCCCCGCGGAGCTGAAGCGCGCGATCCAGGTGATCCTTCGGGGCGAGGCCGAAGCGGCGCTCGCGAAAGACGAACTGATCGAAGCGAACCTCCGGTTGGTCGTTTCCATCGCGAAAAAGTACACCAACCGCGGATTGCAGTTCCTCGACCTGATTCAGGAAGGAAACATCGGCCTGATGAAGGCCGTGGATAAATTCGAATGGCGGCGCGGTTACAAGTTTTCAACTTACGCGACCTGGTGGATTCGCCAGGCCATCACGCGCGCCATCGCCGATCAGGCCCGCACGATCCGCATCCCCGTGCACATGATCGAGACGATCAACAAGCTGGTGCGCACGCAGCGCCAGCTGGTGCAGGAACTTGGCCGCGAGCCTACCTCGGAAGAAATCGCCAAGCGCATGGACATTCCTGTCGCCAAGGTGCGCAAGATTTTGAAGATCGCGCAGGAGCCGATTTCGCTTGAGACTCCCATCGGCGAAGAAGAAGATTCACATCTCGGCGATTTCATCGAAGACAAGGCCGTCGTCTCGCCGTCCGACGCGGTGATCAATCTGAGCCTCAAGGAGCAGACCTCCTCGGTGCTGAAGACGCTGACGCCCCGCGAGGAAAAAGTGATCAAGATGCGCTTCGGTCTGGACGACGGCAGCGAGCATACGCTGGAGGAAGTCGGGCAATCGTTCGCCGTCACGCGCGAACGCATCCGCCAAATCGAGGCGAAGGCGCTGCGCAAGTTGCGCCACCCGTCGCGTTCACGCAAGCTTCGCGCCTTCCTGGAAGGCTCCGCAAACGATTACTAATCCGCTTGGTGTTGAGCTTTTCTAGGGGCGCTGCTTGCTGCGCCCCTGTTCGGTCAGCGTGCCCTCAAGGCGGTTGAGCGCTTGGAACCAGTAAGACTTCATCCTCGCGCATTCCTTCGAATTCGCAAGCTTGCTGTGGTCCAGGGCCACCTGAGTCTTCTCCGGCCCCTTGCTGTAGAAACCGACGCTTAGCCGCGTGGTTTCATTCCACTTTGCGCGAACATATTTGCCCGGGGTCGCGGTCGTGATTTCGATCTTTGCTCCCGGCAGCCACCGCTGCCGCAGTTTCTCATCTGTCCAGGCCGCAAAGGCTCTGGCGAGCGGCACGATCATGGTGCGGCTGCCTGAGGCACTGAACTCGCCGTCGCATTTCTGAAATTTCTGACGAATCCCGCGCTCGTGCTCATAGCCGACCGCGACCATTTGACTCCACCATGACGGTACTTTTTTCTGCCGGAGGTATGCCGCGATTTCCTTGTGCGGCCACTTCTTCGCGCCGGCCTTGTCGAGAATCTCGAACCACTCGGCCCAGATTTTCCCGGTCTTGGCTTTTACCGCCTCGTCGGTAGAGCGTTTTGTTTCTCTCGGCTTCGCCATGCCTAGGTCCTTGTCTGTGGCAATCGTGTTACTTGCGGAAACGTAATATAATCCCGCTCTTTCAGCAAGGGGTGCCGTCATGCCGCACAAGAAAACCAACAGCACGCGCGAGCCCGAGCGCGATTATTCGCACCGCTCACTGCTCGACAAACTCGGCGTCAAACCGGGGCAGAAGATCGGGGTTCTCGGTGTTGAAGATGCTCTGTTTCTGAATGAGCTTGCCACGCGCGTTCCGGAATTCGCCCGCGAGAAACCGCCCGCCGGGGCGGACATGGTTCTGCTCGGCGCTGAAAACCGAAAAGCGCTCGCGAAGTTGACGTCTCTTGCCTCCACAATCCAGAAGGCCGGAGCGATCTGGATCGTCTATCCCAAAGGCCAGTTGCACATTCGGGAAGCTGACGTAATGGCTGCCGGAAAGTCGGCTGGCCTTACGGACAATAAGGTCTGCCGCTTCTCGGAAACACATACGGCCCTGCGCTTCGTCATCCCAGTGACCCGGCGCTGACGGCGCAGCGCGAAATCGAAAGCGCGAAATTTCGCCGCGGGCCTTCCCGCTGGACATATGATGTTGGAATGGCGACGAGTCTTGAAGCCCGCGGCCTGACGGTCGAGCTGCCGACCCGTTCGGGGTGGGTTCGCCCGGTGAACGAGGTTTCCTTCACGCTCGAGGAGGGCGAGACGCTCGGAATTGTCGGTGAATCGGGCTCCGGCAAGACGATGCTTGCGCTCGCGCTGATGGGGCTTGAGCCCCCTGGCGCCCGCCGCAAGGGCGAAATCTGGCTGCGCGGCCGCGCAGCGAATGGAAACGGCGCGGCCGTGAAACCCGATCCGATCGAACGAGTGGGAGAAAATCTGGTGACTGCCGCTCCCGCCGAAATGCGCTCTGTGCGCGGCGGCGAGATCGCCATGATTTTTCAGGAGCCCATGACGGCGCTCAATCCCGTTGTGCGCATCGGCGCGCAAATCGAGGAAGCGATTCGTGTTCATCGGCCGCAACTCGGGGGCCGCGAAATCCGCCGCCTCGCGCATGAGGCGCTGGAACGTGCCGCCATTCCCGAGCCGTCCGCTCGCGCGCACCAGTATCCGCATCAACTTTCAGGCGGTCTCCGTCAGCGGGCGATGATTGCCATGGCGCTGTCGGCCGGCCCGCGCGTGCTAATCGCCGACGAACCCACTACGGCGCTCGACGTCACCGTGCAGAGGCAAATTCTCGACCTGCTCCTACTGCTGCGACGCGAGCTTCAGCTTTCCCTTCTTTTCATCACGCACGATTTCGGCGTCGTCGCGCAGATTGCCGACCGGGTAGCGGTGATGTATGCGGGTCGCGTGGTCGAAGATGGTCCCGCATCGGAAGTCTTGCGCCATCCTCGGCATCCCTATACCGCGGGCCTGCTGCGGGCCGCTCCCCGGATTGCGCGCGAAAAGCTGGTGGCAATCCCCGGTGCGGTTCCTCCGCTGGGTTCGCTCCCTGCGGGTTGCGCCTTCGGTCCGCGCTGCGCGCAGCACGTGCCGGAATGTGACGCCGCGATGCCCGAACTCATTCCCGCCGCCGGCGCGGGCGAAACCCATCGCGCCCGGTGTATTCTTGTCCGTTGAACTCTTGTCCAGTGGGTCAGTCTGGTAACAAAGCGCGGTGAGTGTCTTGACGACGGTCAACATCTGAATATGGAAGGCCACCAGCAGCAAAAAGATCTCGTACGCGAACAGTTCACGCGGACTGCGCAAGTTTTTGGCGATTACGCCTTGACCAGCCGCGAGCCCGAGGCGGAGCGGATTGCGCGGATGGTGCTTGCCGGCGGGCGCGACCGAGCGGTCGATATCGCCTGCGGTCCGGGCACACTCGCCCTGCGATTCGCGCGCCACGTCCGCTGGGTTTGCGGACTCGATCTCACGCCTGCGATTCTGGAGCGGGCGCGCCGCTCTGCCGCAGGCGAAGGCCTCTCCAATCTCGATTTCGCCCTTGGTGACGCGCAATCCCTCCCATTTGCTGATGGGTCGCTCGACATCGCCGTTACAAGCTACGCCCTGCACCATCTCCTTGATGCAGCACGCACGATTGGAGAAATGGCCCGCGTGGTCAAGCGGGGCGGGCGCGTCGGAATTCTCGACATTTTCTTGCCCGACGATCCTGGGGTCTCCGAGCTGAGCAATCGCATCGAACGCCTGCGCGATGCTTCGCACACGCGCACGCTTGCTCGCAAGGAGTTTGAACTGCATTTCGCGGCAAATGGCCTGCGCGTCCTTGAGACTTGCGTCCAGGAAAATTCCCGCTCCTTCGACCACTGGATGCTGGTGGCCGGATCAAAGCCGGGCGACGGCCCGTACACCGAGGCCCGGCGGCTGATGGAGGCGTCGATCGCAGACGACGGAGCGTGGTTCCACCCGCGATTTGAGCCGGCCGGAGACGGCACCGGCGCGCGCGAGCTGATCTTCACGAACACCACGCTGTTTATCGCCGGTGAGAAAATCTGATATGGCCGGCGACGCCCTTCTGGAGGTGCGCGACCTGCGGAAATCCTACGCAGTTGCGGCTTCCGCGATCCACCAAGCCGAAGGCGATCCCCCTGCTACAAGTGTCCCGATTGTTGGCGTTGACGGAGTGAGCTTTTCGCTTGCGCCCGGCGAAACGCTCGGCATCGTCGGCGAGTCCGGCTGCGGCAAGACGACGCTTGCGCGAATGTTGCTGCGGCTGGTTGAGCCGGATTCCGGCGAGATGCGGTTCCGCGGGCAGGACTGGCGGGGGGCGCGGGGGGCGGATTTGCGCGCTTTGCGCCGCCGGATCCAGATGGTATTTCAGGATCCCGTCGCCTCGCTCAACGCCAGGATGCGTGTGGGCGCGATCGTTGGAGAACCGCTGGCGATCCATGAAGCGGGGCTCGCGCGCGCCGATCGTCATGCGCGAGCCGCCAAAATGCTGGAGTCTGTCGGTCTCGGTGCCGAAGCGCTCGAGCGCTACCCGCACGAATTTTCCGGAGGCCAGCGCCAGCGCATCGGCATTGCCCGCGCGCTAATTCTGCGGCCCGAGCTTGTGGTCGCCGACGAGCCCGTTTCGGCGCTCGACGTTTCTGTCGGCGCACAGATCATCGAGTTGCTCGATCGTTTGCGGCGCGAACTCTCGCTCACCCTGATTCTGATTTCGCACAGCCTTCCGGTCGTCGCACAGCTCGCCACGCGAGTCGCTGTGATGCAGGCTGGCCGGTTCGTCGAATCTGGCACGGCGGATCAAGTGCTGCAAACTCCCAAACACCCCTACACGCAAGCCCTCGTCGCCGCCGTCCCGGAAATTCCGAGCTAATTGTTTCCGGCGCCGCTGCGGGAACTTCCAGTCTGTAACCGCAAGCTCGGGACCAAACCAGGGACCTGTTGTTACTGTTGCGGGGAAGCTCAGATACGCCGTTCAATATTCGGAAAGTCGAGCCAGACCTTCACACCGCAGAAGTGCGATCCTTCCGTACAAATAGGAGTCGAAATGCCCGCGCGCAAGTGACAGGGCGGACCAATGTAGCGCCCGAGTTCTGGAAGCGCCCCGCGGACCTGCTCGACCTCCTCGATCGAGGCCTGATAGATTTCTTCCTGTGCGTTGAAGCACGTTCGCATCGTCCATTTGTGCAGTAGATGCAGCAGCGAGCCTGACTCGACCAGTCGAATCGACTTCGCATTGGGCAGCAGGTAGAGGGCGAATTCGCTGGCCAGACCGCGGCCGAGCAGCTCATTCTTGGCGTTCCACGCTTCTTCCATCGCCTGCTGATAGATCTCCAGGGCCCGCGGATTTTCGCGGACAAGCATTGGCGTGACGTAGTCGGCAGAGCGCGTGTCGGCGAGGGTCAGCAGCGGCCTGGACCCAGGCACCATCCTGTGCCTTTGGTCCTGGCTATCGGCGGTGTGGCTGATCTTTTTCGCAAACGTGAAGTGCACGTGATCGAGCGGACGCATCATCGGCGCGTGCACGCCCACATTGAGTGTCTCGCGGCGATAGGGATTACGCGCAGGATTAAGCATCCGATCCAGGGCTTCGGCCTCGGGGCATTCTGCAGCAGTCAGCCCCATCACGGCGCGGTAGGCCTCCGACATTGCCTCAATACCCCGGGGTGAAAAATCCACCAGGCGAGAGGTTCGCCCCGCAAGCCGCGCGTCGAACTCGCGGGCAAATGCCTCGCCGTCCCGCGGCGGCTGCTGCCATTCGGGCCTGTCCTCCATCGCCCCGCTGTCGAAGCGGTCGAAAAATTCCGGATCCGCTTCGCGAACCCGCGAGACCATCTCGCCCAGCACGTGTCGCGCTTCGGTGGGCGTATCGTTGGCGGCCTGCATCCGCCACAACCGGTAGAGCACGACTCCGGAAATCGTGTGCACCATGGTGGTGAACGCCGCGACCGGAAGAACGTAGCGCGCTATTTCGATCGCGCGCTTTTCTGACTGCCGCGCTACCTTCTGTACGCGCCGCGAGTGCGACATGGGGCCGAGGTGCCAAATGTCGCTCAGGATCGCGCCCGCCGCCGGCTCAAGTACCCGCGTCAGCTCGCGATAGCGGTCCCACGCACGCGCGACCGCTCTTTCGTAGATCTCTCGCTCGCCCGCGCCAAATTCCGCGCTCGCTTGAGGGATGTAGGCTTGCGCGCGATCCAGCCGTACATAGCGCTGGCTCTGCTGTTCGGAATTGTAGAAGGGATGGGCGTGAAGAAACGACCAGACAAACTGCCGGCTCACATTTTCGAGCCCGAATTCGAAATGCGCGTGTTGGTAAACGGTGTGATGTCCGCCGAAATAGGTTCCCGAGCCAATCGTGACGCGTTGTTTTTCGGTCACTTCTTCGGGAACTACCAGGTGCGGTGAATAGCAGGTGCGCGCCGCTGCAATTGCGGAATCGAACGGGTGCGCGAATGCGTTGCGCAGCGTCACGCGCGGCGCCGCCGTCTCTACGCGTGACCCGATGGGTGCGTCAGGAATGGGAGACAATTGCGGGATCATCTGCACGGCATTCTACACCGTGCGGGCGGCAGATTCACGGAAGCGTTCCCAGTGATACCTTACTTCTTGGCCATCGAAGCTGCCTTGTCAGCATACTTTTTCTGGAAGCGCTCCACGCGGCCGGCGGTATCGATCAGTTTCTGCTTGCCGGTGAAGAAGGGATGGCAGCTGGAGCAAATTTCGACTCGAATCATCTGACCCTTGATGGTCGAGCGAGTTTCAAACGTGCTGCCGCAGGCGCAGTGCACCTTTACAGCATGGTAATCGGGATGGATTCCTTCTTTCATGAAAAGCTCCTGTCTGCCGGCCGGTCTGCGCGAACAAAAAGCCGATCCATAGATTCGCGTCGCTAGGCGGGCGGGGAAGTGCCAAGTATACCCGAAAATCACATTCGCGCCTACGCGCGCGACACCACTTAGATGACCGAAGCGTCCCAGGTGATTCAACCGGTCCCGAGCTTAAAACGGCCAGATATCGGCGCGGCAGGCGACACCCCAGCACGCCTCACGGGGCACCTTCGCCCTAGGAACC
>Ga0209008_1000206_pt1 | contig 25741 bp, 20 predicted proteins | sample JacPin_JW_Ref_O3_FD_187963 | JGI IMG/M metagenome (GOLD analysis project Ga0209008, IMG submission 187963) | Forest soil microbial communities from Algoma, Ontario, Canada - Jack Pine, Ontario site 1_JW_Ref_O3 (SPAdes) (version 2) | ecosystem: Environmental > Terrestrial > Soil > Boreal... | reverse complement strand
GTTCAGCTCGGTCGGATCGTGCGCCACAGAGAAAAACACCTTTAAAAGCTGACCGAACGTAACCTTCGACGGGTCGTAGATGACCTGGACCGATTCGGCATGTCCGGTCGCGCCGGTGCTGACATCTTCATAGCTCGGGTTCTTTACGTTCCCGCCCGAATACCCCGCAGTCGCCTTGCTAACGCCCTTGACGTGTTCAAACACCGCCTGAATTCCCCAGAAGCATCCGCCGGAAAGTACAACGGTCTCCTGGTGTGTCGTCGGGGATGGCGTTTCGTCTACCTTCGGGTCCGGGAGTGTGTTTGCAGCCGTCACCGTGTTGCAACCGATCGCGGCGATAAACATCAGGCAGGCGCAAACCGTGAGGATCGAAAGCCTTCGATATCGAGTCATCTTCGTGTCTCCTTCGTGCGCCCGCGCTCGGACGCTCTGTCCTGGCGGCAGCCGAACATCCTGCGTCAGGCCTTGGCGAATTTCATAGCCACCGAATTCATGCAATAGCGCAGGCCGGTGGGCCGCGGACCGTCGTCGAAAACATGGCCGAGGTGCGCGTCGCATCTTCGGCAGGAAACAGCCGTGCGCTGCATGCCCAGGCTGATGTCCACGGATTCCAGGATATTCTCTTTCGCGATCGGCGCCCAGAAGCTTGGCCAGCCCGTGCCGGAATCAAACTTTGTCGTCGAACTGAACAGGGCATTGTCGCAGCAAATGCAGCGGAACACGCCCTTGTCATGGACGTTTAGGAGTTCTCCGGTAAACGGTCTCTCGGTTCCGGCGTGGCGGGCGACCTCGTAGGAATCTGGAGACAGTTGCTTCTTCCACTCTGCGTCGCTTTTTTGAATCGTGGGAACCGAGATTGTTCCTTTTCGCTCGCCGTCATCTGTGAAATCAACCAGGGTGACCTGTTTGGGCATGGCCGCGGGCGCAGGTTCGGCGTGGGCCGACGCCATGCTCAGGTAGCGCCACACGGCCAGGCCAGCTAGCGCCGCGCACGAGCCGAGAAGAAATGTCCTTCGTCCCATGGAGCGACTGGAATTATCAATTTCTGTGCTCGATTTCAACATCGCAACCTCCCTGATTCGAACCTACCCGAAAGTGAAAGCAAATGCCTGGACGTCGGGGTCCAGGAACTCAATCTGAAATGTCCGGTCCTCAACTTTCCCCTTTTGCCGGATCAGCTGGTAGAGCCGATACTCTTTTACCGTCCCGTTTCCCTGGCTGTCCACATCGACTCCATGGTCATCAAGCGGGGCGCCGCCATCGAGCAGCACCCGGAAGCGGATCGGTCGGCCGTCCTTCCCAGGACCCAATACCAAGTGTAAGTCTCGCGCGTGAAACCTGAAAATAATCCTGCCTGGCGCCGCGAGGAGCATGGCGCGTTCGCTTCCTACCTCCCATTTGCCGGCCAAACCCCAGTTGTTTACATCCAGCCGTCCTGGCGCCGTGTACAGGCCGGGTGCGTCCTGCTTTATTTTCTCGGGAGAAACGTAGTTTTCTTGCCGCCCATATCCAATATAAGTCTCTGGTGATCGTATATCATCCACGTCAGCGGCGGCTTGCGCGCCCGAGGCACTTACCTGCACCAGACCGCTCGCCTTCAGGTTTGCGTTCTTCTCTTTCAGCAGTTGCTGAATCACTTCTTCGGACTTGTCGTATTCGCCTTCTCCGAAGTGGTGATAGCGGATCATACCCGCGGCATCGATGAAGTAGTGTGCGGGCCAGTATTCGTTGTTAAACGCCTTCCAGATTGCGTAGTTGCTGTCGATGGCTACCGGGTAGGTGATTTTCAGGTCCCGAACCGCTTTCGCGACGTTTGTCTGGTCCTTTTCAAAGGCGAACTCCGGCGTGTGCACCCCTACGACCACCAGTCCGTCGTCCTTGTACTTTTCCGACCAGGCCTCCACGTACGGAATCGCACGCAGGCAATTGATGCACGAATAGGTCCAGAAATCGATGAGGACCACTTTACCTTTCAGGTTTTCGCGCGTCAGCGGTGCTGAGTTCAGCCAGGCTACGGCTCCATCCAGACTCGGAAAAGGCCCATCGTTTGACAACTGGACTTGTCCACCTCCGCTGGGCGTAGCGTCCGCCCGCGCGGACGTGACGGGACGGAATCGGTCGACCAAACGCTGTTCGAGTCCTGCAGTGCTGGCAAGCGACACCCGCCGCAGAATTCCGGTGTCCCATCCCGAGGCGATCGCGACCACGCCGACGAGCACCGCGACCCCCAGGCCGCGGCGGATCCATTCCTCCGCTCCCAAGGAGCGCTTCATCAGCGCAAACACCCTGTTTCCGGCCAGCAACGCTACGGCAAGCGAGCAACCGGCGCCGGCCGCAAAGGCCACCAGCAACACGGCTGTGTGAGCGGTTGCTCCTCCAATCGCGGCGCCAGTAAGAATCAGTCCGAGAATGGGGCCCGCGCACGGAGCCCAGAGCAGACCGGTCGACACGCCAAGCAGCAGCGACCTTCCGATACTCGGCTTTTGATTATCCTGGGCCTGAACTCGCCCTCCTAGGCGCACAAACGGCCTGGACAAATACTCGGCGATGCTGGGGAACAGCAGCGCAAGTCCCAGCACGCCGAAGATCACCATCGCGAGCACCCTGCCGATTTGATTCGCGCGAACCACCCAGGCGCCCGCAAACGTAGCAACCGCGGCGACAAGAGCAAACGTAATCGCCATTCCTCCGAGAAGAGGTAGGCCACTGCGCCGGAATGGCTGATCTGCTCGAGAAAATACGAAGGGCAACACCGGTAAGATACACGGGCTGACAATCGTCAGCACGCCACCCACAAACGCTAGTAAGTACAGAAGCATTTCGCCGCTCCACCTGATTATATAGATACTTCGGTAAAGCCAATAGTTTCAGAAGCCTTTGACCCAGCCAGTAGTGTCGCCCGCCCGACCGCGTATTTGGAACTGACAGTCCTTGTACGCAGCAGCCCGGCTATCGGATGTATTTCAAGGGCGCGCCTGGCCCAGACCGCGAGCGCTTGGACCAGAACGCAAGTTCAGACACTGGAAAATCGTCGTCTCGCTGGTCGGGATGGTAGTACGTCTCTTGCGATATCGGGCAGGCAAAGACTTTGTGGCGGGGCTGGCTCAAGCAAGCGCAATTGTGCTGACCGCTAGGACCCTAAGCGTTTCGTGGTCCCCGCAGAAGGCGCGCGGGCAAAAACAGGATCCCGCGCAACAATTCCAAAACACCATCGACCGCGATCCCCAGGATTCGGAACGGCAGCAAGATCAGCCAGACAATCGGATAGATCACTAGCGCCAGTAGTGCCAGTGGCCAGCACAACACGAGCAATATGCACCACAAAATGAAGGTCACAGGGGCCTCCTTCAGCCGGTTCTATCCATAGCTACGTTTGCCGCCGTAGTTTTGTTCCCCATTTTGCAACGGTAGGGGGCAGGATCAAACCAGCGCCGGGTGTGGCATCGCCGATGCGGCGTTTGGCCCCGGTCAGTCAGCGGGTACTGTTCGGGAGCGGGCCCAGTCTCGAATGGATTGTATATTCTCGGCACGGATGACGCTGAGACGCTGGGTTGCTTTGATTTCTTCGAGCAGGATCGTGCTCGAGAGACCCTGTTTCCTGTCAAAAGATGTGTAGAGTCCCGAGGCGATCACGGCTTCGATTTCTGCGCCTGAGAACCCGTCCGACGCGTTGACGAGCGCGGCGAGGTCGAAGGCGGAGGGATCTCGCTGCCTCTTTTTCAAGTGAAGGGCGATTCGCAGGTCTCCCGCTCAGAGCGAGCTTAAGAAGGCCACTAAGTCCGACTCTTGACGAGACGTCAAGGACAAGCCAAATCGTGTTTCATAGAAGTGGACCACATCCAACAGGGTCCGAGCGGAGCCGTTGTGAAAGTAGGGGCTGCGCGCTGAGAGTCCTCTCAGAATTGGACCCTTGATCTTACCGACGTGGTCGAAATCGCCATCAATCAACGCTTGGCCAAGGTCCGTCGTCGTTTTGCAGCTATTCGTCGGGCTTCCTGTGGTGGGGTCCAACTTGCACACCGTGATCGATGGCAGGTAGCTGATATCTAGCCCTCCCAAGTTGGCAGCGCCACTGGCCGAATCCGGGTCGCCTGTTCCAATGTTGAGTGGCGTGGGGAACGAATGATCACCTACGTTGGGGGTGTCGTGGCAGGTCCCGCAAGTCCCGGTGAGCGACGGAATGCCTCCCGCGACCAAACCGCCCGTCGAAACGTCGTCGTTGATTCCCGCCACGCCGGTTATGTTAATAGGCAGTGAGTTGAACAGCGCTTGTCCGCGTGCCACCGCCGCTCGTGGGTCAAACTCGGGCAAATTCGCCCAAGCTTCGAACGTGTCGAAAATCGAGGGCGTAAATTGTCCGTCCCCGGGTGTAACAAGCCCTCCCGGCTGCTCCAGTGTCGGCACTAAAGCGTGCACGCTCGAGTTGATGCTGATGAAGAATGGCTGATTCACCAGGGCCAGTGGTCCGCCCGTCGCGCCACGCTGATTTAAGAATCCAGTCCCGAACCCGAATGCTTGCGCCGTCGTTAGCCCCATCTCAAAATTCACGATCTCTTGCTGCTCAGCCGCAGTGGGCCTCGTGCCGTCGCCTTGCGCGTGGGTTGTCGTTGCGTCTACGCTCTGGTGCGCCAGATCGCTCAGCAGGGAACTAGGATAGTTGCTGTATAGAATCTTGGTAGTGCCGGTGGCTGGCGAAGATTCCCGCCCGTCGAACATGACAGCACTGAGAAAACGCAGATTCGTCGCAGGCAGAGGTCTGCGATACATCGAGATCGTGCTGGTTTCGCTGCAGCCGTAGGGATTTCGCACGCTCGTCACCTGATAGTTCGCGTTCGCAGGTACCGAGAGGGCGATGCGAATTAACCCGCGCGTGCGGAGCAGACTATATGCTGCCGCCTTTCCTTCCAGCGTCGAAACGTCGATGTTGTGGTCGCAGTTCGACCCGTCCACGGTGCGGAAAATCGGATCGGTGCCCTGGGTCAGAAGGAATCGAAAGTCGATGTCCGTGGCTGAGACCGACATTCCGTCGCTCGGCTGGTGACATGTCCCGCACGTTCGTCCGTTTGTGCCCAGGCTTTGGAAAAACGGGCCGGTTTGGTCAATCCCACCCCCGTTTGTGCTGTACGTTTGCGAAGCGCCATTCGGATTCGGCAAGAACACGCCGTTGGGAATGAACGACAGGAGACCTCCAAGCAGCCCCTGATCCCCATTTGCCACCCGAAGCGCCGTCAGCACCGCGCCAATCAACAACGCCGCCAGCGTCAGCCTCCGCCTGTTTCGCGCAATCGCGGACAATGTCTTCACGCGGTCTAAACCGTGAAACCGCTCGGCTAGGTTGCGACCCTGATTCCCGCTTTCCCGAGTAATCATCTGTACCTCTCCTTGATCACGGCTCTACTCTCCGCGCGGCGCGCGCAACAATCTGGTACTAGAACCGTTTTGCTTTCTAACCGCGTGTGACCCTTGCTGGCTTGTTGATCGCAAATGTGAAGATAGAGGTCAATGGAGGCTGGGTGAAAAAACTCTGGAGTTCACCTGTAGGCCCAAGTAGTTCAGGGCATGAACTTTATGTTGCAGAACCGGACACGCATCCTCATAATACGCTTCCGTCCCCCGTGCAATAACATGCCGTCAGGAGTCAGCGCATATCGATTCGGGCACTACGAACTGCGCCCACGCTCGCGTGAACTCTACAAAAACGGGATCAGGGTAAAACTTCGTCCGCAGCCGTTTCGAGTGCTGGAACTACTGTTGGAGCAGCGCGGTGACGTAGTTACGCGCGAAGCGCTGAGACAGACGCTGTGGGAATCGGAAACCTTTGTCGATTTCGAACAGGGGCTAAACACCGCAGTCAAAGAACTTCGCGCGTCCCTTAGCGACTCCGCCGAGTTGCCTCGCTACGTTGAAACGGTCCCGAGAGTTGGCTATCGGATCGTCGTTCCTGTCGAGACCGTTCCCCTCGCGAAATCCCGTCTTGGCTCGCCCGAATCGAATGCCAAGCCCGCGGAAATCCCTGCCGTCGAGGTTCCGGCCGGCCCTAAAGTCGTGCACTCGCGATTTTCTTGGCCCTGGCTGGCGATTGCCGCGGTTGTCGCGGTCCTGGTGCTCGGCACATCCTTAGAGTGGTGGTCGCACAAGCGCGCTAACGCACAGCAAGCGCGCGCAAGAGTGATGCTCGCCGTCTTGCCTTTCGAGAATCTTACGGGAGACGCCAGCCAGGAATATTTCAGCGATGGCCTGACCGAGGAGATGATTTCGCAGCTTGGGAGAATCGATCCGCAGCGATTGGGCGTGATCGCGCGCACTTCGGTGATGAACTACAAACAAAACCCGAAGCCTTTGGATCAGATTGGCCGCGCACTCGGGGTGGAATATGTACTTGAAGGAAGCGTTCGCCGCGATACGAATACGGTGCGCGTCTCAGCGCAATTGATTCAAGTCAAAGACCAGACGCATCTGTGGTCGCGGCAGTACGATCGCGAACTGAGTAACCTGTTGACCTTGCAAGCAGAAATCGCGCAGGAAACCGCAGATGAGATAGAGCTCACGTTGGGCGACAAGCCGGCTCGGAAATCCGCCAGCCAGCTTCCACCCGCCTCCCGAGTTTCCTATGAGGTATACGATCTCTGCCTGAAGGGCCGCTACTTCTGGAACCAGAGGACGGAGTCCGGCCTGCACCAGGCCGCCGAATACTTCCAAGAGGCGATCGACAAAGACGCAAACTACGCGCCGGCCTACGCCGGTCTGGCGGATACGTTCGCGCTGCTCAGCACATGGCAGTACGTTCCCGCGAAGGATTTCATGCCCAAGGCGCGCGCAACCGCGCTCAAAGCGTTGCAACTCGACGCTTCGTTGGCGGAAGCGCATGCATCGCTCGCGTTGGTTGCCGAACAGTACGACTATGATTGGCAGACGGCCGAACGGGAGTTCCGGAGGGCAATTCAACTTGACCCGGGCGACGCGACGGCGCACCAGTGGTATGCGGAGTGTCTGGCGCTCCAAGGTCGGTTCGATGAAGCCCTCGACGAAAGCGCGCGCGCTCGACGGCTCGACCCGCTGTCGCTCATTATCGCCACCGACGACGGCGCGATTTTGTACTACTCGCGGCAATATGACCGCGCAATCGAGGAGTTCCGCACTGTGCGCGAAATGCAGCCGGATTTCCCTCGCTCTGACATAATCTTGAGCGCTTACGTGGCGAAGGGCGACTTTGCGGATGCGCAATCCGAACTGGAAGCGGTCGTCCGCAGCCGCAATGCTGGCAGCAACGCTGGAATTTTCTCAAGGGAAGCCTACCTATACGGCAGGTGGGGTAGACCGGCAGAGGCGAAACGCTGGTTCGCGAAGTACGAGGCAGAATCAAAGCTCCATCCGTCAGAAGCAGATGTGCCCTGGGCCGAGCTGAACGCCTATATGGGTGTGGGACGAAAAGACGATGCGATTGCCGTCCTTGAGAAATGCTACGACGATCACGACGTGTCCATCACTCTGAAAGTGGATTCGCTCTATGACCCGCTTCGCGACGACCCGCGCTTTCAGGATCTACTTCGGCGGACCAATCTTGCCCAGTAGAGGTTGCCGAAGTTAACGTCGTAGTTCTGTGGCGCCGACTAATATCCTCACGGTAAGAGTCGAGCGCCGTCCTGAATGCTGGTCGATGAGCTATGCTACGCGCGAGACCAAGATTAAGCGCGGACGGGACGGTACGCAGACGGTCTTCGGAACAGAGGCCCGACAGCTTATGAACTTGGGATAGTCACTTGATATCGAGAACTCCATTCTGTGGGCTCCGGAACTAAGTGCGGGGCAAGACGCACTTGATGCGTTATTCCTCTTCGTGCTCTTTTAGGAGCGTATGAAATCCGACAGCGAGCGTGTCGCCTCCTTATTTCCCCAACTGCAAGTCTCACTGTATAAGGCAACTCCCGAAACGCGGGAAAACGTACAGCGAGTTGTAGAGGAACTGTGCGAGATCTTTCTGGGTGCCAGCCCGGAGCTCCGGGCGGAGATCGTTTCGTACGTCCGGCCCAACTACTCCCACAAATTTTTTTGGTTCGCCGAGCTTATGTCCTGTGTCGCCGTGCGCAAATCGTCTCCGGAAGATGTCAGGATGGGGTTGACAGCGCTGATAGTCGAAAACAACAACTTCGATTTTCGCGATATGTTGATGATACTGTTTCTCATCTACCATAGCGCCGTCAAGTTGGGCCTTGACCCTCTGCAACTGTTTGACGGCGCGGCATCGCTCGCGGTGAATGAGGATTTGGCGGAGATTGTCCGTGCCTTCCCGCGCAGGTCGCCCCACGACAGGAGTCTAGCCACGTTCCGCTACGAGGAATCGGGGCAAGGAGAATCATTTCGCTACCCCCGCGTGGATCCCACCAGGCGGAGCTAACTGGCGCGCAGCCAGCTCCTTCCGCAGCCAACGCGGCCGACTCCAAAAACATCTGGTAACGTGATCGAATTTCCGAAGAATGCCGGGTAATCGTCCTCCCGGATCCCCTGATTCTGGACGCAAGTTCGACGCGATTTCTTGCCCCTCGGTACCGGAAGGCTCTTTGACAGTTTTCTCAACTTTACCTGCCAAGCTTTGGCCTAAAGGTGTCCCGACGGGGAGTAAACCCTGCGTATATCCAGCTCATTGGTCGTAACGTCAACAGGACGATCGTCACCCGCGTAACTGGCGATTGAACTCAGCGGCGCTGTTTTGCGTATTGTAGGAGCATGAGGCTGACCCCAGGGACCTTTCTCGGCGTTCGTGTCAAGACCCGTTCCATCGCCGGGTTCACCTCGACCGAGTATCGGTACGCCGCCGGAACCCGGCTGAGCCGGCATTCTCACGAGCGAGCTTACTTTTCGTTTGTGTTACGTGGTTCGTATGAGGAAAGGTATTCGTCGAACTACGATCGGCAATGCCACAGCGAAACAACTCTGTACCACCCTGCGGGCGAAGATCACAGCGACACGTTCGGCGCCCTCGGCGGCCTACTTTTTAGCATCGAACTTGCACCCCATTGGACTAAGACAGCTCAAGAGTACGAACTCAACACGGAAGAACCGCTCGCTATGGCCGCAAGGCAAGTTTCAACCCTGGGCTGGCGTGCGTACCGAGCTTTCTCAGACCCGCATCCGCGATCAGACTTGATCCTGGAGGCGACGGCAATCGAGCTTCTGAACGAATTACCTTGGAAGCGCTCACGAGTGCCAGAAGCACGCGTACCTCCTTGGCTACGACAGGCTGTCGAGATGCTCCACGTTGAATTTCGCGATTCGTTTAGCCTTACTTCTGTCGCGCGCAGGGTGGGGACGCATCCGGTGCATCTGGCGCGAACGTTTCAACGGCACCACGGCATGACCATGGGCGAGTATGTGCGTCGCCTCCGTATCTCTTTTGCCCTGGAGGCGCTCGTCGGCAGCGAAGCCTCGCTATCCGCCATAGCGGCTCAGGCAGGGTTTGCGGATCAAAGTCATCTTGGGCGCATTTTCAAGGCCGCCACGGGGATGACCCCGCTTCAGTACCGAAACAAGAGCGCCCGCTAATCCACTTCCACGACGTAACAGCGTTCTATAAATAGCCCCCCGCTCGTGAGAAGCTGCGTCCTCGGTGGAGTGATGGAACTGACTCCTCCTCTGACAATCGACCTGAAATCTTGAGGTGCAAAGTGAAGAACATCGCAGCAATTCTGATCGTCCTCGCTGCGGCGGCGAGCGGATGGCCGCAACCGAAACCTGATCACAGGTTTTATAGCGAGCTAAAGCGAACGGTCATTCCCTTCGACTTATACAAGAACCAGATCTTCGTCCCTATGCAAGTCAATGGATCCCGCCCCCTCTGGTTCATCCTGGACAGTGGCGCCAACACCGCCGCACTAGATGAAACGATCTCTCAAGAACTCGGGCTCAAGACGGAAGGCAGCGGCGAAACTCAAGGAGTGGGGAGCAACAGTGTTCAAATGAAATTTCTAAAGAACATCAAGTTCTCGCTGCCTGATCTCGATTTCTTCGACGACGAGATTATCACCCTCGATTACCGCCCAAATTTCGCATTTCAGGATCGCGAAACCCACGGAATGTTCTCGTACGACTTTCTGAAACGATTCGTGGTGACGATCGATTACGAAAAACGCTTGCTGACTGTTACCGAGCCAAGTGCCGTCACGCAGACCGGTGACTTGCAAAACAGAGGTACGGTATTTCCGCTCACTTTTCAGTCCGAGCTGCCCTACGTTGAGGCGGAAATTACGGTTCCGGGTAATCCGCCCCAGGATACGACTTTTCTTGTAGATATCGGTTCGGGCGACGCTGTGGACTGGCCCAAACTCGGCACCTCGAAGGGCAAGTTGATGGACACGGTTACCGGGGTGGGGTTGGGGAATAATCAAAAGAGGGGTTTTTCAGGACGCGGGACGCTTCGCCTTGGCAAATTCGAGTTTAAAGGGATACCGATCCACTGTTGCGGCGGAAACGAGCTTGGGAACCATTTAATCGGTGGGGAGTTACTGAAGCGATTCACGGTGACCCTAGATTTTCCGCGCCAGAGAATGTTGCTGCTTCCGAATAGCGATCTATCAAAACCTTTCCCTTTCGATAGCAGCGGCCTCATTTTAAGACGCGAACGCGACTCAGGATTTTTTCTAATCAAAACCGTGATTCCCGGTACTCCTGCAGCCGAGACGGGATTACGGTCGTCCGATTTGATTGAGCAGGTAAACGGGATCCCCGCCGCGCAGTGGACACTGGAAACTCTGGAGGAAGCGTTGAGCGAACCAGGGCGAAGCTTCAATTTCGTCGTCTCCGACCAGAGCGCGAGAAAGAGCTCTGTTAAGCTGCTCACGCGCGCGCTTTTCTAAATACTGCTGGCGTGAATTGCGTGAGTGCTTCGCTACCTTCGCAAGTCGGGCTTCCGCTATGGCCTTCTAGAATTCTGGATGGGCCGTTCGTCTCTGATTGTGCAACACCTATGCCCTCCCAAAGTCAAAGGTCGGCCCCAATGCGTGGATTCTGGACGCAGGTTAGACGCGGCTTCGTAACTGACAGTTTGTAAGTTGTTGAGAAGTTGGGGTGAGCGACGGGGTTTGAACCCGCGACCCTCGGTGCCACAGACCGATGCTCTACCAGCTGAGCTACGCTCACCACCTGGGAAAAATCATATCACGGCGCTACACGCCGAGCTACGCTTTGCGCGGGAAGGGAATCGGCGGGAGACGCTTGCGGCGTACCGAGCACTGCCTTAGATGAGCGCGCGCCTGTTCCACCCAAGCGCCGTTGGGTGCGTGGCGGAGATACAGGACCCACTGTTCCCGTGCAAGACGCCGCTCACCCCGTTTTTCATACGCTAGAGCTAGATTGAAATGGACGTCGGCATGTGCCGGGAGCGCCCGTACGGCTCGTCTTAAGTGTTCGATGGCCTGGTCGATTTCTCCCTGTTCTTCGAGCACGCATCCCAGGTTGTATCGCGAGATTCCGTTTAAGGGATCAAGCTGGACGGCGGTGAGAAACTCGGCGCGGGCTTCGTCGGCACGTCCCATTTGATAAAGCGCCACACCCAAATTGATGTGCGCGTCGACCCACTCGGGTGTCAGATCGAGAACCTGCCGGTATTTTTCGACCGCCTGCGGCAGGAGTTCCGGCCGAGTCTCGCACTCCAGCGCGCTCTGGAATAATTCTTCGGGCGTCGGCCCCGTCATCGCGTGGAGTTTCACAGGGCGAGGCGACAGATCGAAAGGGAAGACCCACTGCTGCTTAAGAGGACTAAAAGGCCGCGTGGCGCCGGGTGGAATCACCAGCAGGTCGCGACCCTGTTCGAGAAAGCGCAGTTCGTGAAGCGGAAATTCGGATCCGCCGAACTGCTGCCCGATTAAATTGACGGCGCGGCGGACGCGTCGAGCCGGTATGCGATTGTCCGTCAGCCTCTGCAGCGTCCGCAGGGCGACCAGATCGCCGAAATTGTAGAATCGCTCTCCCCAGCGGGCTTGGGGACGTACCAGTTCGAGCCTTTCCCAATAGCGAAGACGGCTCGGGTTCACTCCCAGAATGCGCCCAACTTCTCTTCGGGTATATCGCTGCACCAAGCCGAGGATTCCTCCGTCCAACCGATACCGCGAAAGATTATGCACCCTTTGTCAATCGTTGTAACACCCCGTTTGCGCAAAGTTCTGCTTACGTACATATCGGCGATTACCAAAAGACGACAAACTGTAGCACTCCGATTGCGCGACCCCGCGGGCTTGCTAGACTTTTAATGGTAATAAACCCCCACTATGTCTCTGGACAATACCGGACGTCTGTATCTAGAGCGCCAGGTCACCCTGGCTCGCGTCGTGATTGCGGCGCTGTCGCTGGTAGCGCTGCTTGAGACCTCAGGTGCACCCGTTCGCCATACCTCGGTCGTGTTCCTGCTGGCATACCTGCTGGTGGCAATCGCCGAGGCGCTCTTCGAGCGCTTCCGGGTAGGACCGCGTCTTCGGATTCCTCTAACTGTGGATTTCGTGGTCCTGGTGGTCTTCCTCTATCTGACACCCTCGGTATCGGCGTTCTGGTTCCTGTTTCTGTTTACCGTGTTCGCGCTCGCTACCCGCGGAAACTCGCGCGCGATGCTCGCGCTGGTGGCCGTGGCCACAATCGGGATCATCGCCCGTGTAGCCGTCGAGCAGCACTTCCGCTGGCAGGGCATCTGGCACTGGATCGCGATCGGGCTGGGAACGCTGGTCTCCGGCCTTTGCATGGGATTTCTGGGCGCGCGAGAGCAGGAGCACCTGGCGCGGCAGGAGTTGCTGGAGAAAGTCACCGGCCTCCTGCAGTTCGATCATGGGCTGTCGGAGTCCATCCGCCAGGTATTGGGAGAACTCACGGTCACGTTTGAGTGCGAACAGGCGTGCCTGGCGGTTCTTGATGACGAACTCGAGCGCCTGTTTGTCTGGAGAGTCCGCCCGGGTGAACTCGGTTCGGGGGGGGCCGAGACCCTTCCGCAACTGCGGTCCGACACCTTCCTGCTCGATTGCCTGGAAATCACCATGGCCTGGGAATTCAAGGGCGCGAGCAGCCAGGGCTTTGGTTGGGACCGGCGCACGGGTGTGCGGCTGAAAGTCCCTGCTCCTCCCGGGTCTACGCGCGAGGAGTTCGGCGCACGCGCCCTTCTGGCGGTAACGATTGAGACTGGTGGGCGGCCGGCGGGTCGCGTTCTCCTGGTGAATCCGCAGCCTTCTCGCGGCCGGTTTTCGGCCGGGGATCTGCGGTGGCTTGAGCAGATCGTCCGCCAGGTAGGCCCCCCCCTTGAAAACGTCTTCGCGATGCGCAGTCTGCGTGCGCGTGCGGTCGAATCGGAGCGCAGCCGGATCTCTCGGGACCTGCACGATGGGATTCTGCAGACCCTCCTTAGCCTGAAAATCCAGCTCGAAGTCCTGCGCCGCAAGCTACCCCAGAAGCCCGAGCAGGCTGCTGCGGAACTGGAAGGCTTGCAAAAAACAGTCCAACAGGAAAGCGACGAGTTGCGCAGGATGGTGACCGACCTGCGTCCCTTGCGCGTGGAAAGCGCGGACATGCGTGAATTGATGTACGGTTTTGCGGAAAGATTCCGAAGTGAGCACGGCATGGCCGTCGACCTCTTTATCGAAAACCGCGATCTGAGGCTCCCAGATCGCATTTGCCGCGAGCTGTTCCAGATATACAGAGAAGCACTACACAACGTAAAAAAGCATGCGCACGCCAGCCACGTCGTGGTAAAACTAGAACAAGACGAGGCCAACGTTTTTCTCTTCGTGGATGACAACGGCCAGGGATTTAGCTTCTCTGGACGCTACCGGAGCGAAGAGCTGGACAAGTTGCGTCTTGGGCCAATTTCGATCAAGGAACGGACGCGGAGCGTAGGTGGTACGCTGACGGTGGAATCCAATCCTGGTCACGGGGCGCGCCTAACCGTAGAAATTCCATTGAATTAACATGACGAAAGCAAAACAGGCCATTCGAATCCTGGTTGCGGACGATCACGCGATCTTTCGCGACGGTCTCCGCAAGCTGCTTGAGGTTGCCGATGATGTGCAGATCATCGGCGAAGCCTCCAACGGCGTCGAATGCGTAAAAATGCTCGCGAAATTCAAGCCGGACATTCTTCTGCTCGACCTGCGCATGCCGGAAAAGGACGGATTGGGAGTGCTCGAAGAGGTCAATTTCGATTCTCTTCCCACGCGCGTCATTGTTCTTACCGCTGCCGAAGACGACCGCGACGTCGTGCGTGCCATGCGCCTGGGAGCCCGCGGCGTGGTCCTGAAGCAATCGGCGAGCGATTTGCTCCTGAAGAGCATCCGCAAGGTCGCTGACGGCGAAATCTGGCTCGATAATCGCATGACTGCCGAGGTGATTGACGCTTTCAAGAAGTCCTCGGAATCCGGCCAGCGTCGCGAGAAGCCTTTGCTGAGCGACCGCGAAAAGGAAATCGTCCAGCTCGTCGCCCAGGGCTTCCGGAACCGCGAGATCGGTGAAAAGCTCTTCATCAGCGAGCAGACTGTGAAGAACCACCTGCACAATATCTTCGACAAACTCGGTGTTTCCGATCGCCTCGAACTTGCGCTCTACGCCATTCACCACCGCCTGATAGACCAGGCTTAATTCCGCATTAGCCTCTGCTTAGGACTAGTACTTCTGTACCAAATGGCCCACCTATAATTGGCTCTCTTGCTCTATTGGTGCATTTCGGCATCAGCCCTATCCTGTGAGGGATCTAAAGGAGCTGTCCCTTGTCACTGAAAGAAAGACGTGTATCACGGCGCTTTCTCATGCGTCTGCCACTCACAGTTCGTTGGACCGATGAGAATGTCGTCGGTGAAGCCGACACGGAATCGCGCGAAGTTAGTTCGCGAGGCCTCTATTTCCACCTGCCCAAGGGATTGCGCAGTGGTTCACCGGTTGAAATCGTTATGACCCTTCCCCACGAGCTGACTCAAGCTGGGCCGGTGCGCGTTCGCTGTCTGGGACGTGTTCTGCGCAGCAGCCAGGAAAACTCTGGTGAGATGGGTGTGGCAGCGGCTATTGAACGCTACGAGTTCATGCGGAGTGGTGAGAACGCCGCATAAGAGTTTCTTACCCAGACCCTGCGGAGATGGGTGAGAAGAGGCCGGGCGGCTTGGGTCCCTCAGCCTAGCCCCCGGCCGTAAAATTTCTGGTTGATTGCCTCCATACCGTGCGGCGGTCAGAAGCCGTTGCACGAATGGGCGGCCCGGGAGGGCGGGGCTTCGGTCCCGCCAAAACTCGTCAAACAGCGAATTGGCTTTTGTGCTGAATGACACGTTCGCTGAGCACACGGCTAACTCGTTGACCTCAGTCGCACTTTCCTAGTCAAACTCCATCTTCGGCGCTTCCTGTTCTGCGCCCACGCGACCGGCTACAATCTCCGCCTTGAAGTAGTTCTCCGCTCGGACCGGTGCTCCGGCCATTCGCCGAAGCATTGAGATCTGTCCGATGTGGGTGAGTGAGTCCGCCAGGGGGGCCTGAAGGAGCTTTTCGGCCGGACATCCAAGAGGCGCATCCGAGGCGAGGTAGGCGTCCAAAGCTCCCAGGGCTGTGAAGAAGCGATCCGAACCCTTGTCCCAAGGCAGAGGTTCGGAGTTCTGCCATTTCTGCGCGCCTTTTGCTAGCGAGAGCCCCCAATCCAGCAGATCGCCCACATGCGCGAGAATTTGACCCGGCGTGCGCGTGGTCTCGCCCGCGCGGAATTCGGCGAATCCGTGCGGCGCACCTCGAAGCGCCTTTCCGCCACGATAGGAAAGCGTTGCAACCGTATGGCGAAGTAACTCGCGGCTCGTGCCCGCGGGAGATGTTCCCTTATCTGGCATTAGCTGTCTCCTTGGAGGTCGAAGTTGTTTTCTTGGATGATCTGCGAAAGCAAATTTCGGACTATTTGTGGTTGTACTGGAGTTTCGGGTACCAGTCGGTGCCGCGACCTTCCGGAGTCAAATCCAGCATTAGCCAGAGAGGGTCGAAGTCTGGAGCACCGCGCGGGTCTTGGCCGGGGTCGGCCGCACCGCTCATTTCGCCGCTGTAGTAGTGGAAAACCTTGCCGTTACGTCGGGTGAAAACGCCAAAGCCGGGTACGTCGGCGTCGTCCGGGCTGACGAAGGTCCGTGTGTAGTCCCCCGACATGTCGGAGACAAACGGGAGATTCGTGAAGCCGCGCTGCTTCTTGTACTCCAGCAGCCGATCGATGGGCGAGCGTGCCGCAACGACGATGGCTGACCGCTCGCGCAAATTGACCGCGGTGCCGTTCCACGAGCTCAAGAACGATGTGCACATGGGACACGGCGTTTTGCGCTCCGCACCGTACATCATGCTGTAAACCATCAGTGTGTCTTTGTCGCCGAACAGGCTCGAGAAGCGAATTGGACCGGTCTCAGAGACGAGCTCGAAATCATGCGGGACCTCGCCCCCGTGGGGTAACGCACGACGCAGCGCTGCCACGCGCTCGATGTGGCGGCGCAGTTCTATTTCTTCTACGAGAAGCTCATTTCTAGCTGTGCGATACTCCGCACTCTCATTCGGAAAATGAGCCGTATTGGTAGCGACAAGCTCCCGGGCGGTTTTTTGGGTGACGGGCATGCTATCTCCGGGTTGGACCAGGAAAAACTGGAGCCGAGGCCCGGACTTGAACCGGGGACCTGCCGATTACGAATCGGCTGCTCTACCAACTGAGCTACCTCGGCAGCGCAACCGACTGTAACATCGCGGCGAAAAACCTGTCAAACCGCGCCTTCCGACTTCCGCAAACCCATCCCACGAAGGGTTGTTGCTTTGAGCTCCACGCCGACTTCGATGCCGGTTTCAACTTGACAGGTGTTCGAACCCCATAGTATGAACCGTCACATAAAATCTCTGTAAACGTGCTGTCGTGCACGTGGCTGGCTTGAAACTGGGAGGGTGGGGAAATGGAGAAAATCAGGAAAACGGCTACGTGTGTCTTGGGGTGTGCGTTGGGCGCGCTGCTGCTTGTCGTATTTAGCGCGGACCGCGCCGCCGCCCAATCGGCCGGAACGGGCGCGCTCACCGGTACCGTCACAGACCCATCGGGAAAATCCGTCCCGAATGCGACGGTGACCGTCGTCAACACAGGAACCAATCAAGAGCGCACAACCACAACGGGCGCAGATGGTGTCTACAAGTTCTCTCTGTTGCCGCCAGCCACCTACCGGGTGAAGTTCGCAGCCGCGGGCTTCAAGACTGCCGAGGTTGCCGGGGTCGTGATTGACGTCACCGAAACGCCCCTGCTCGACAAAACCCTCGAGGTTGGCCAGGTGACCCAAACGGTCACGGTTGAGAGTAATGTCGAAACCCTTCAGACCCAGAGTTCCACGCTTGGCACCACAGTTTCCGGATCGACCATCACTGCACTTCCCATGGCCAACCGGAACTACACCGAAATTCTCAACCTGTCTGCAGGAACCAGCGGCAGTCCGGAGAACGCCACGTCGCTCGGCAAAGGCACTCAGGATGTCAGCGTGAACGGGAATGACCCGGGCCAGAACAACTTCCAGATGGACGGCGTCGCGATTGATAATATCGCCAATCGTGGAAGCGCCACCGACTCGGGCATTTACGCAGGAATTGGCATACCCAATCCGGACGCCATTGAAGAATTCAAGGTCCAGACCTCAACCTACGATGCCAGCTACGGCCGCAATCCGGGCGCGAACGTCAATGTGGTTACCAAGGGCGGCACGAACGCTTTCCACGGTTCGCTGTTCGAATTTACACGCGATTCGATTCTGAACGCGGGCGATTTCTTTTATGATCAGAGCGCAACCGCCGGCTCGCCGCGCCAGGTTCTGAATCAGCAGCAATTTGGTGGCACCGTTGGTGGCCCGATCAAGAAAGACAAGATTTTCTTTTTCTTCAGCTATCAGGGAACCCGCTCCAAGAACGGAGTGACATCCGATAGCGACACATTCGGCGCGCAGTTGCCTCCGATCCCCAATGAACCGCGGAATACTCCAGGATTCATCAGTGATCTTGGAGCGGAAAATTGCCCTACCGGGAATGATCCACAACACGTGACGCTGACCGGCACTGAACCTACGTGCAATGGATCGAATATCAGTCCAGTTGCAATCGCCTACCTCAACTTGCCGGGACCGACAAAGAGTGGCTACTACATTCCTACACCTTCGATTACGCCCGGATGCGTTCCCAATAACCCCATAGCTACCGATCCGAATACATATTACACCTGCAACTTCAGCGTCCCGTCGATCTATAACGAAGATCAGTACGTCGGGAACGGAGATTACATCTTCAATAGCAAAAATACGTTGTCGATCCGGACATTTTATTCGCGGAACCCCGACATCGTTACGATGGGCGCGCCAAGCGGAGGCAACCTACCGGGCGCTCCGGAAAACAACTACTACTCCAATATCAACGCGCTGATGAAGCTCACAACGCTCGTCAGCAACAACTTCGTCAATGAAGCTCGCGCGTCGTTCCAGCGGCTGGTCTCCTTTGGCTCAGTCTCGCTCCCGGCTGGGGACACCTATGCGAACCTTGGAATGACCTCGAGCACACCCAGCTCCGCGTCCTTGACACAGCCACCTTTTACGGTGATCGCAACGGGAGGCTGGGATCTGAACGGCACGATCGATCCGGTCGAAAGTCCGGTGAACCAGTTTCAATATGCCGACCAGATCTCGTGGTCGCATAACAAACACACGATTCGGGCCGGCGCTGAATATGAAGCGACCCAGTGGAACCTTCTTTTCCAAGGCTTGGAAAGAGGCGTCTCGGTTATCGGCTCGTTCAACGATTTCCTGGTCGGCCAGCCGGGAAATATCCTGGAGTGCCTGTTCTGCGTGACCAGCGGACCGAACGGAATCCCGCATGAATATCGCCTGAGGAACATGAACAGCTACGTGCAGGACGACTGGAAAGTGAATTCGCGCCTCACTCTCAACATGGGACTGCGCTGGGAATATGACGGAACGCTTAGCGACGCAGAAGGCAACGCCACCAACATCTGGGTCAGCGCACTGAACACGGTGCCGAACTCGGAGGTGCCGACGACGGTGACCGCGGCGCTCGCGAACCCGGCTTTGAGCCTCGCGGGCAATGTGGTTCCGAACAACTACTCGAGATTTTACGGACCGCCGCCTCCAGGCGTCCTGACCAATAGCAATAACACCGCCATCAATGACCGGGTCCCGCTCAGCAATTTTGCTCCGCGCTTCGGGTTGGCCTGGCAGCCGTTGAGCAACAACAGATTGGTCGTGCGCGCCGGAGCCGGCATCTTCTACGACCGCACAGGTCTTGATCGATTTGTGCACGCGATTGAACAGGGCAACCCCTATTCGGTCACGCTCGACTACGGTTTCCCCAACGGCCAATCCCTGGCCACACCGTATGCCGCGCCCCAACTTGTGCCGCTGCCTCAGTATCTTCCCGGTGTGCCGCACACTTACGGCTTTGCGCCGCGCTATTTCGACGGGAACTGTGCAGTCATCGGCTCTTGTGCTTTCCCGACCAACGGCCTGTTCCCGGGTAGTCCTGGAAGTTCCTTCCTGAGCACTCCGCTGCTGGATGCCGACGTACATACGCCGTTGGTACAGCAGTTCAACCTGGGCTTCCAGTACGAATTCGTGCACGGTTGGGTGCTTGACCTTGGCTATGTCGGTTCACGAGGAATCAACCTGACTGATTACAACCACAACATCAACACGGCGCAAATCATCCCGGCCGGCAGCAGCATCACGCTCCCCAACGGCACGGGTACCACCACGACGATTACCGAAAACAATGACTTCAACGTGTTGGCGCGAGTCCCCTTCGTGGGTTATCAGCCTGAGGGCTTGCAGATCACCGCCTTTGACGGCAGGTCTTCCTACAACAGCCTACAGGCTACTGTCAGGCACCAGTTCTCTCATGGGTTGCAGGTTCAGGCCGCTTACACCTGGAGCAAAGTTCTCACCGACCTGATCGGAACGTCGGCCAACAGCAATAACGCGAGCAATTTGAACCAGCAATACGGTCCGGCGAGCTTCAATAACTACCAGCGCTTCATCATCAGCTATAGCTACGACCTGCCGTTCGGCAAGGGTATGACCGGTCTGGCAGGCAAGCTCGTCAACGGCTGGAACGTGTCGGGTGTAACGATTGCCCAGGACGGCAGCCCGATCACCATCATTGATGACCGGAATGGCCAGGCGTACGGCACAAATGGAACGGGCACGGATAGTGGATTCAGCCGAGCTCAGCTGTGTGCGGGAGAGACGGTCGGGGACATCGTTACAAAGGGCCCGAACGCGTCGAAGTTGGGTCTCCCGGGCCAGCCCGGATACTTCAACGATTCGGCGTTCTGCGTAGCACCGGACGTTCCAAATAGCGAGGTTGTGGTCGGACCGACAGGACCGGAACTACCCACCGATTACGGCAACTTGCCTCCCGGTGTTGTCTTGGGTCCGGGTGAATTCAACTGGGACATCTCGATCATCAAGACCACTCCGATATTTTCAGAGGGCAAAGTGCTGCAGTTCCGCACGGAGTTCTACAACGCGTTCAACCACGGACAGTTTGCTAATCCCACTGGCGCGTTTGCGGTCGGTAGCCCGTTGTTCCTGCCGAACGTGGACACGGCGAATTTCGGCCAGATCAACCAGACCTCCGTGAACCCGCGCATCATCCAATTTGCCTTGAAGTTCCTTTTCTAGGCACAACACTCGCGACGAGACTGCCGCGGGTCGAAAAAGAACTTGGACCCTGGCTGGCCGGACCGAAAAGTCCGGCCAGCTCTTCTGATTACACCACTCCCGAACCCCATTCAATGCGTTCAGAATCATTATTTCTATACGCTTCCTCGGACACGCACGTAATACGCGACACACATGGCCGGATCAATCTTGACTACACATATTCGTAGGCGTAGCGTCAGCGCATAGCTACAATTTAGTGTGAGTAGGGCGCTTCTGGCGCGTCACCGCTGTTGGTACTGAGGGAGGTCTTTTCGTGGCGATTCACTTTACCTTGAACGGCAAGCCCGTAACGGTGAGCGTTAATCCCGACATGCCGTTGCTGTGGGTTCTTCGCGACACGCTCAATATGACCGGCACAAAATTCGGTTGCGGCATGGCGCTGTGCGGAGCTTGTACGGTGCACATCAATGGCGACGCTATCCGCTCCTGCGTTACGCCGATCTCGGCGATGGCTGGAAAGACTGTGACGACGATAGAGGGGCTATCTGCCGACCGTAGCCACCCTGTTCAGCGGGCCTGGATGGAACTTGATGTTCCCCAGTGCGGTTACTGTCAGTCGGGCCAGATTATGACGGCCTCGGCGCTTCTGGCCAAGACTCCTAAACCGACCGACGCTCAAATTGACGACGCCATGACCGGCAACATCTGCCGCTGCGGTACCTACCCCAGAATCCGGAAGGCGATTCATCGCGCCTCCGAGCTTCACACAGCGCAGGCGAAGCCGACAGGTGCGACTGCAGACGATGTTCCGCTCGCTGACTCTGTGCTCGCGGGAGGAGCGGAATGAGCTCGACGACTCCTGTGGATCGCCGCAGTTTTCTTAAGACCGGAATTGCCGGCGCGACTGGCCTGGTGATCGGGTTCTATCTGCCGGGGCGTCGCGAGGTGCTTGCGGCTGCGCCTGCTGCAACTCCCGCAGTACTGAACGCCTGGGTCCATATTACACCGGACGACAAGGTGACCATCCTGATCAGCAAGTCGGAAATGGGGCAGGGCGTGGAGACTTCACTCGCAATGCTTGCCGCCGAAGAGCTTGGGTGCGACTGGAAGCGGATCAACACCGAGTTTGCGCCTGCTGACAAGGTTTATTACGACCCTGCGTTCGGCATGCAGGGCACCGGCGGGAGCCAGAGCATGCACTCCTGCTGGGAACCGATGCGCAAGGCCGGAGCGACCGCGCGCGAGATGCTAATCGGCGCTGCAGCCCAGAAATGGGGAGTGGACGCCTCGGAATGCCGCGCAGAGAGTGGCGCGATCGTTCACACCGCCACAAAACGCCGTGCGACGTTCGGCAGCCTGGCCGAAGCCGCCGCTCAAATCCCTCAGCCGAAAGATGTGAAGCTCAAGGATCCCAGTCAATTCACGATAGTCGGCAAGCCCACCAAGCGCCTGGACACGCCAAAGAAAGTGAATGGCACCGCGGAGTTCGGAATTGATGTGCGCCGCCCCGGAATGCTCCATGCTTCGGTCGAGCATTGTCCGGTTTTCGGAGGCAAAGTCGCGAGTTTCGACGCAACCAAAGCCAAAGCAATTCCGGGCGTCAAAGATGTGATTCAAATTCCGACCGGAATTGCGGTGGTGGCCGACAACACCTGGACGGCGTTTCAGGGTCGCAAGGCTCTGGATATCAAGTGGGACGAGGGGCCGAACGCTGCAGTTTCCAGTGCGAGTATCCGGAAATCGTTCGAGGATGCCTGCGAAAAGCCCGGCGTAGTCTCGCGCAAGGAAGGCGACGCCGCAGCAGGCCTTGCAAGCGCAGCTCAAAAACTTGAAGCCGTATATGAAGCGCCCTATCAGGCACATGCCACCATGGAACCGATGAACGGCACAGCCGACGTGCGGGCTGACGGCGTGGATCTCTGGGTACCTACTCAGTTCCAGACCCCTTCGCAGGGTATGGCCGCCGGGATTGCAGGAGTGAAGCCGGAATCCGTCAAAGTCCACACAACGTATCTGGGCGGAGGATTCGGCAGACGCGGTTGGTCGGACTTCGTGGCCGAATCAACCATCGTGTCCAAGGCGATGGGAGTGCCGGTGCAGGTGACCTGGACGCGGGAAGACGACACACAGCACGACTACTATCGCCCCGCCTCCTACATCAAAATGTCCGCGGGCCTGGGGGCCGATGGCAAACCAACCGCATTCACCGCTCGCGTGGCGTGCGATTCAATCATGAGCTGGTTTTTCCCCGGTTCCATCACCAACGGACTGGACAGCAGCAGCGTCGAAGGCGTCTCCGACATCGCCTACGATATTCCCAACTTTCTGGTGGATTACCACCTGATGAAGGGACCGATTCCGATGGGATTCTGGAGGTCGGTCGGAGCATCACAGAACGGATTTTTCAGCGAGAGCTTCGTCGATGAACTGGCAGCAGCGGCAAAGAAAGATCCTTATGAATTTCGCCGCGATCTGCTCGCCAAACAGCCGCGTCTGTTGGGTGTCTTGAACCTGGCGGCTCAAAAGGCGGGATGGGGTACACCGCTTCCGAAGGGCCGCTTCCGCGGGATCGCCTGCCTGGAGGCGTTTTCGACCTACGCCGCCGAAGTCGTTGAGATTTCAATCGACAAAGACGGCACGGTGAACGTCCATCGCGTCGTCGCCGCACTCGATTGCGGGCGGGTCATCAATCCCGATACGGCCGAGGGCCAGGTCTCGGGCGCGATCGTGTACGGAATCACGGCCGCGCTCAAGACGGAGATCACGATTGACCGTGGCCGCGTGGTTCAGACCAACTTCGACACAAATCCCATGCTGCGCATGAATGAAGTTCCGAAAATCGAGGTCTACTTCGTCCCGAGCGAGGAAACTCCCACGGGGTTGGGTGAACCGGCCGTGCCACCGGTCGCCCCGGCGATCGGTAACGCCATTTTCGTCGCAACTGGGAAGCGCCTGCGACGCCTTCCGTTTAAGCCAGAAGACATCGCCTGAGCGAACCACGATTAATTTGCTGGATCCACTGGCGCCCCTTGCGGGCGCCATTTTTTTGGCGGGACTGCTACCGCGAAAAGGGATACATCAGCCACGCGATTCCCACGCCGATCACCAGGAATAAGGCGAGCGACCAGGCCGCATACTTGATTCTGCCGGCCGTAGTTTGCCGACCGAGGCAGGCAAAAGCCACCGACACGCACAGCGCGAAAACAACCATCGCCGCGAAATGGCTCAGATGCACGCCGGTTCCGAGCATTCAGCGTTTCCGCCCGGCAGCGATGCGGTAGGCATCCAGTACGCCCAGCAGGTTCACCACTCCGGCGCCCGCAAGGAACCGTGTGCCGTAATCGCCCGCTGCTCGCGAGATGTCGGAACCGGAGGATTCAAGCTGCCGCCCCAGAAAGTAGAATACTCCGGAGCAAGCATCGGCGATGAAGCCCAGGGCGCCAAAAGGATCGCTTGATCGGGAATTGAACATTTCGCCGCGCATCCCGTAGCCCACGACCGCAAGCCCTCCCACGGCCAAAAACAAGAACAGCGCGCGGCCCCAGCGCCGCAGAAGCAGATGTCCGAGCCCAGGCACGGCCCACGCGGCGATCGCCGCTAGAATCGCAATCGCAGGAACCATGTTGTTTCTTTTTTCGAGCAAGGGAGCGTCGGTTGCCATCTGTTAGCCGAGCAGCGGCAGGATCGCGTCCTGAATTGTGCCGGTGACGCGTGCTTCGCGTTCGCCCACGTACATATTCACTTCGCTGCGAATTCCAAATTCGGGCAGATAGATGCCCGGCTCGATCGAGAAACAAGTGCCCGGCGTGATCGTGCGGTCGTCGCGGGTCTCAAGGCTGTCCATGTTCGCGCCATTGCCGTGGACGTCCTGACCGATGCTGTGCCCAGTGCGATGCACGAAGTACCTTGCGTAACCGGCCTTCCCGATCACTTCGCGAGCAGCCTGGTCCACTTGCCAGCCGTGAATTGTGCGCCCGTGTGCCACCGACTCGCGGACAAATTCGACTGCGCGGTCCCTGGCTGCGCGCACGATCCGGAAGATTTTCGCGTACGCTTCCGGGACGCGGTCGCCGAGGAAGCCGACCCAGGTGATGTCGTAGTACACGCTGCCCGGCGTGTCGGATTTTGCCCAGATATCGAGCAAGAGCAGGTCACCTGCGCGAATCGGCCGCGAGGCCCCCGGCTTCGGTTCGTAGTGCGGGTTGCCGTTGTTTGGTTGCACCGCTGCGATCGGCGGCTCCGAGGTCGTAAGCCCGCCTGCGCGAAACTCATCGAGGATCCATTGTTGCAGCTCGCTTTCGGTCAGGGGATGGCCATCGCGCACCTTGGCTGCTGCGCGCTCAAACGCTCCAAGCGTGATGCGGTCTACGATAGCGCCTGCCTGCAGGTGAGACTCGAGCTGCTCGGGCGTCCAGACCGCCTCGAATTTCTGCACCAGGTCCGCGGACGTGATCACGGTCTTCTTCAGTTTGCGTATCAGCTCGATCGTCCCGGCGTCCACCAGTCCGATGTACGGAATTTTGTTATCAGGCGAGTACTGCATGGCAATTTTCCGGCAGCCGGACAGAAGCTTTCGCAATTGACTGTGAAGCTCTTCCCAGCCGGCATACACCTGCTTGCGACCCTTGAGCGAATCAAGTGCGCCCTGTTCAATCTTGTGTACCAACTTTCGCGGTTCGCCTCGGGCCGGGATCAGGTAAAACCATCTCCGTGTCGCCATTCCATCCGCGCCGAGGTCGAGAATGCGGCTCGCGATTGGGTCGCGATGGTGATGGTCGTAAAACAGCCAGCCGTCAATCTTGCCGGCCCTCAACTGCGCTTGGATTGCCTTGATGTCGGGCATTTGGACGGTATGGCTCCTCGGACAGGCGGAAATCCCCTCCGCCGCGCGACTTGAGCGCGTGACAAACGACGCGCGCCTGGTTCTGCTGTTTTGACCCGCGACGATTCTAACAGCCGAGACGCACACCTTCAAACCTTGCGCCGGCAGCTCGCAGGGTGCCGGCCACCGTAGCGGGTTCACCAGTCGGCCCGCCCGGAAACGCCGGAACTCCTTGCATCCGCGTGGTACCCTTCGT
>Ga0209008_1000205_pt1 | contig 25997 bp, 25 predicted proteins | sample JacPin_JW_Ref_O3_FD_187963 | JGI IMG/M metagenome (GOLD analysis project Ga0209008, IMG submission 187963) | Forest soil microbial communities from Algoma, Ontario, Canada - Jack Pine, Ontario site 1_JW_Ref_O3 (SPAdes) (version 2) | ecosystem: Environmental > Terrestrial > Soil > Boreal... | reverse complement strand
CTTGCGCCCGTAAAGCTGCCCCGGCGATGTCCGAACATCTCGGATTCGATCAGCTCCTCCGGAATCGCAGCGCAGTTCACTTCCACAAACGGCTTTTGGTTGCGCTGGCTGCTGGCATGGAGCGCGCGCGCCACCAGTTCCTTGCCGGTGCCGCTTTCGCCGTAGATCAGAACGCGCCCCGTCGTTGGGGCAGTGAGGGCGATTTGCTGGCGCAGCGCCTTCATGGGAACACTTCCGCCCAGGATCTGGTGCCGCCCCTCGAGTTCAGCGCGAAGTCGTCGGTTTTCATCCTCCAGACGCACGTATTCCAGCGCGTTTCGCACGACCACGACGATTTTTTCGAGTGAAAGAGGCTTCTCGACGAAATCAAACGCGCCGAGCTTGGTCGCGCGGACGGCGCCTTCGATATTTCCATGTCCGGAAATCATCACCACGACCGGTGCGCCATCCTGCGACTGAATGCGTTCGAGCGTCTCGAGGCCGTCCATCTTGGGAAGCCAGATGTCGAGCAGGATCAGATCGAACGTGTGTCGCTCGATTTTCGCGAGGCATTCCTCACCGGATGGGACGCTGTCGACTTCGTAGCCCTCGTCGCGCAGGAGGGCTCCGAGCGACTCGCGGATTCCGTCTTCGTCATCAACGATGAGTATGCTTGGCATGGTTCGGTGGGTGTCCTCAGTTGGCTTGCGTGGATATTCCTACTTCGGCGGCAGGGAAACGGATCAGGAACCGGGCTCCGGCGGGCATGTTGTCCTCGACACGAATCGTGCCATTGTGCTCGGCGATAATGCGGCTTGCAATCGCAAGGCCCAGTCCCGTGCCGCGTCCTTTGGTTGAAAAATGAGGCAAGAACAGCTTGGCCTTATCTTCGGGCGAAATTCCGCGCCCGCTGTCGGAAACCTCGATCACCACGGCATCTCCGTCGCTTTCGGTCCGTGTAGAGACGCGCAAGCGGCGGATCGGTGAGCCTTCCATGGACTCCGCTGCGTTGTCGATCAGGTTCGCGACCACCTGCCGGATGAGTTCCGGATCCGCCTTCACGGACGGCAGTGAACCCGCAAGATCGGTTGAGACAACAATGCCATCGAGCCGACCCTGAAACAGCTCAAGCGCGCTCTCGACGATGGGGTTCAGGTCCGCCGGCGCGAGCCTGGCGGCGGGGAACCGCGCAAACTGCGAGAATTCATCCACCAGGGATTCCAGGGTCTGTACCTCGCGCTCGATGAGGCCAGCGCATTCGGCTGACAGCTTTTCAAATTCGGTGCGCTGCGCTTTCGGATTTGCAGCGGCTGAACGATCCAGGTAGCGCAGTAAACGCTGCGCCGAGAGCTGGATGGGCGTCAGCGGATTCTTGATCTCGTGCGCGATCCGTTGCGCCACTTCCTGCCAGGCGGCCGCTTTTTGAGCTCGCAGCAGGTCCGTCAGGTCGTCAATCACCACGATGAAGCCGGGATTGGATCGTCGCGGGCCAAGCGACGTAACCGTTACCGCGGTCCGAACCAGGCGACCACCGGTCGCGATTTCAATTTCACTCGATGCCGCGCCCATTCGCAGCGACCGCCGCATGAGATGCAGCATGGCGCGCGCTGCCTCGTCTCCGACGAGTTCCGGCAGCGTATGCGCCGTGCGGGCAGAATCCCCCAGAATCGTGGCCACAGCAGTATTCACACGTGCCACGTCACCGGATGCGTCCAGCGACACGACTCCGGTAGGAATATTCTCGAGGATTGCCTCCATCAGCTTGCGGCGACGCTCGCGTTCCTCGATCGCCTGCTCCAGGCTTCGTGTGAATTCGTTGATCTGCCGGCGTCCTTCGCCGAGCTGTTCGGTCATGCGGTTAAAGGAGCGTACCAGGGTGCCCAGTTCGTCCTGCGCCTGCACCTCGATGCGATGGTCGAAGTTCCCGCGTGAGATTTCCCGCGTGGCCTCGGCGAGCGCCTGAATCGGCACGGTCACCTGCTTGGAGAGGAAAAGCGCAACCCACGTGGTCGTGAACAGCAGAAGCAGCGTCACCAGCATAAGGGCCAGCAGAATTTCCCTTTTGTAGGCGCGAAGATGCTCTTTTTGCTGATGGTAGGTGTCGGTTTGCGATTCGATGGCCGCATATCGCTCGGAAAAGTCGCTGGGCAAATGGCGCGCGACATAGAGCGTCCCATCTTTCAACGGAGCGCTGCCCGCGAGGTACAGCTCTCCATTCACCTTCCAAACGCGCGCTCCGCTCCGGATGGTCTGGACCGATTCGGGTGAAATCGCAACCGAGACCGTATGTCCGGGGCCCTGGACGCCTGAATCGACGCCAGCCGGCTTGGTGAAGTCCCAACTCGACGTCACCCGCCCGTTCGCATCGGCGACCCAGGAAATATCGATGGCGTGGTTGCGTCCGAGAAAATCTTCGACCGGCGCCCCGTGAACTGCCGCCTCGGCGGCCAGGCGATTCAGACGGTCAAATTCGGTGGTCTCAAAGTGAGTCAAAAGAATCTGGCTCTGTTCGTTTGCGATTTCAAGCGGGCGAGGAAACCAGTTGTTCAAGGTCCGGTTCACCAGCGCGTAGCTGAAGAAAAACAGGAACACGATGGGCAACAGCGAAACTCCCATAGCGCCGAAAACCATTTTAACTTTGAAGCGCGAGCCCATCTGTCCGCTGAGCCTTTCCGCTCCGAGACGCACCAGACTGCGAGTGAGAATCAGCGAGAAGACCAGCAGCGCTGCAACGATTAAAGTTGAGAGCGCGAAAAAGACGACAAAAGCATTCCCCTGCTGCGGCCGCAACGGGATGTTGAGCGATCCCAGCGTGAATACGGCCGCCGCCAGCAACACGACGACGATTCCGCCAATCGCCAGCCAAAGATCGCTCTTGCGCCGCCGCTTCAACTTATCTTCCCTCCTCGAGGTAACGTCCCAGCGGGCACTGGTGGCACACGGGATCGTGCGCGCGGCAGAAATTCTTCCCAGTGTTTACGATCAAGGCATGAAATTCGTTGAACCGTTTTACGTCTCCGGGAAACTCGCGCTCGAACATCCAGCGGACATCGTCGTATTTCGCATTCTCGTCCGCCCAACCGTGCCGCAAGAGCAGGCGCTTGGTGTAGGCATCGACGACGAATACCGAGTGATCCCCTGCGTACAGAAGGATGGAATCAGCCGTCTCGGGGCCGATGCCGAATACGCCGAGCAGCTTTTCCCGCAGCACGATCGTGGGGGTCGCAAACATCCGCTTAAGCGAGCCGCCGTATTGGGTGCGCAAGAACTCGCAAAAGGCCTTCAGCTTCCGTGCCTTTTGCCGGAAGTAGCCGGACGAGCGTATCAGGCCCTCCAGTCGGTGCAAGGGTACTGTTCCGAGCGCTCTGGGGGACAAAAGGCGAGCCTCCCGCAGGCGCAGAATTGCGCGCTCCACGTTTGTCCAGGATGTATTCTGGGTCAAGATCGCGCCGACGATTACCTCGAATTGCGTCCTGCCAGGCCACCAGTGCTGAGGGCCCAAGGCGGTGAACAGGGAGTTGTAGTATTCATCCAGCGGCGGACGGTCACCTGCGAGCACCTCGCCTGGGAGCAGGCCTTTCGGGGCGATACCAGCCAACAGCTGTGACCGAGCATCAGCGGTGATTCGCACCCGGGACGGGTTAGCTAGCTGTGGTGCCGGAATACTCATGGAAGTCACAAGATAACGGCGCCGGATCGCCATGTCAAGCCGTACTGTTGTATCTAAGCCACACTATTGTGGTATGTCGTACGCATGGCCGATTTGCGTCGAAATGGGGCTGTATTACCCGTTTTTGCGCTCAAACTCGCGCATAAACGCGATGAGCGCCTCTACCGCCTCTGGAGTTACGGCGTTGTACAGCGAGGCTCGCATGCCACCGACGTTTCTGTGCCCCTTGAGTCCGGCGATGTTGGCGGCTTCAGACTCCTTGACGAACCTTGCCTCGACGGCTTCATCGCCGCCTGCGACCCGGAAGACCACGTTCATCTTCGATCGCGATTCCCGTTCAACGGGGCACCGGTAGAGGCTGCTGGAATCGATCGTGTCATACAGCAGCTTCGCCTTGGCGGCGTTTCGCTTCTCGATCGCCGCAACCCCGCCCTGGGATTCAAGCCATTCCAGAACGAGCCCCACGGTGTAGATCGCGAACGTGGAGGGCGTGTGATACAGCGAGCGCTCCTTGATTTGGGTCCGATACTGGAGAATCTTTGCGATCTTGTCGCTTGCGGAGTCGGCCAGGTCACGCCGGATGATAACGACCGTAGCTCCGGAGGGCCCCAGATTCTTCTGCGCGCCCGCAAAAATCAGGCCAAATTTCCGGACGTCGATCGGCCGGGAAGCGATGTCGGAGGACATGTCTGCGACCAAAGGGACGTTCCCTGTCGCAGGAATCGTGCTCCACTGGGTGCCCTCGATCGTGTTGTTGGTGCAGATGGCCACGTAGGAGGCATCGGGCGCAAGCTTGATCTCGTCATTTCGCGGCAACCGGGTGAACTTGTCCGACTCGGTTGAAGCCGCCAAGCGATACTGCGCGATTTTCTTCAGCTCCTCGATTGCTTTCGCCGTCCAGGAGCCCGTGTGCAGTACATCCACCGGCTTTCCGGCCTGATACAGGTTCATCGGCGCCATGGCGAACTGCAGGCTCCCGCCGCCCTGCAAAAACGTCACCGCATATTCATCGGGAATCGCAAGCACGCGGCGCAGCAACCGCTCGGCATTGTCGACAATGGCCTCAAATTCCGGCGAGCGGTGGCTCATCTCCATAACAGACATGCCGGTGCCACCGTAGTCGAGCAGCTCTTCCCGCATGCGTTCGAGTACCGAGAGCGGCAACGCTCCCGGGCCTGCGTTGAAGTTGAAGGCTCGCTTCGTACCGCGTTCCGAGGCAGTCAAAGGGTTCACAGAAGGGATCCTTGGCGCGAGTTTTGTTGTCTCCCGGTACCCCGCAAGGTGGTCCGGGACGTCTAGAGTAACAGAAGTTCGCGGGCGCTGCGTGCACTCCCGGCCTCACCGCGTGGATGGATGAAACCGGGGTTCACGCACGTTATAGTAACTGCAGGAACCGCCAACGGCGGAGCACCCGATGACGAGGAGAACCCCGAAATGAAAGATTCGCGACGCGCAGCACTTCGCACAGTTCCGTACCTGTTTCTCGCAGTGGCACTGCTGGCAATGGCCTACCCGGCGATTCATGCACCCGCCATCCAGGCGGATGATCAGGCGGTACCAACAGTGGGCAGCATGGCTCCGGACTTTACCCTGAATTCCCAGGAAGGCACACCGATCAGCCTCCACAGCTTCCGCGGAAAATGGGTCGTTCTCTACTTTTACCCCAAGGATCAGACCCCGGGCTGCACCATCGAGGCACACGGCTTTCAACGCGATCAGGCCAAATACGACGCAATCAACGCCGTCATTGTGGGCGTCAGCGTCGACACGGTTGAATCGCACAAGGAGTGGTGCGCCAAGGATGGCATGGCTTTCAAGCTGCTCTCGGACGCCAACAAGCAGGTCGTTGCCCTCTACGGATCGACAATGACTATCCCGCAGGCTCCCCAGCTCGGCATGGTCGCCGCGCGCAACACGTTCCTGATTGACCCGAGCGGCAAGATTGTCAAGGAATTCATCAAGGTCAATCCCACCGGGCACAGCGAGGAAGTGCTCGCGGCGCTCAACGATCTGCAGAAGGACTCGAAGTAGCATAGCAGGCACGAGCCGTGGTATTTATGGGGCAGGCAGGGCTCACCGCAGTTTGCCTGCCCTGTTTTGTTCACGGGAATCGCCACAACTGTGACTGCGCGGCAGGACGAATTTGAGCGTATTGCCATGCCACACTCCCGGAGCTTGCTCCGGGTAGCGCGGCGGCTTGCGTCGGATCCTGCGGCAGCCGAGGATTTGGTTCAGGAAACGTTTTTTCGGGCGTGGCGCAGTTTTGACCAGTTTCAGGCCGGCACCAACATGCGGGCCTGGCTGTTCCGAATCCTGTTCAACGCGTTCTACGCGCAGGGCCGCCGGATCAGCGCGGGCCCGGTCCTGGTTTCTCTTGACGCTCCGGGCCGCGAAACCGAGCCGCAATCCCGGTCCGGGCCGTCGCTCGCAGACGTCGCGGAAATCTCGAACGCGTTCGGGGACCTTTCCTCGGAGCACCGCACAGTGCTTTTGCTTGCGGTCGTCGAGGGCTTTACGTGCCGCGAGATGGCGGGGATTTTGGCACTGCCGATCGGCACGGTGATGTCGCGGCTCAGCCGGGGGCGTCAGGCGCTGCGAGAGCGGCTCGCTCCTGCGGCACCGAAGGTCTGGGAGGCGCGAGCGGGTGCAGGACCCGCAGGGAAAGACATACGATGAATTGTGCTGACATAACGGAGATCGCGCCGCTTTATATCTCGGCGGAACTTGACGCGCGGCGCGCCTCGGAATTCGACGCGCACTTGCAAACTTGCCCCGCGTGCAGGTCCGAACTTGAGTCCCAGGCTCGTCTGGATGAACGATTTCGCGAGGCGCTTCTGGCCGATGAAGTGGACGTGTCGCGCGTCAACCGACGCATTCGCGAACTGATTGCCGCCGAGTCGTCCCGACCCGCAGCGTCTGTTTCGCGGCCACGCCCTGCACGTTTGGCCGCTGCAGCCGCGGGTGTTGCTGCGGCGTTTCTTCTCTTGATAGCGGGTTACCTGCTTGTTCCCGGACACGTTGCTCGGGTTTACGCGGACGCCGCCCGGGACCATCAGCTGGAAGTCGTCCTCCGGCAGGCTCGTCCATGGATCGTCGATCCGGCGGCAATAGCGGCGCTCGCTGTTCAACAGGGGATTGCCGATCCCGTGCCTCCGGAATTGGGTTCGGGCTACCGTCTGGAGCGCGCAAAGGTATGCCGTTTGGACGGGCGCCTGTACCTTCACCTCGTCTACTCGGACGGCACACGGGAATTCTCCCTGTTCTTGCGGCAGCGTGACGGCCAGCATTTGACCGGTCCGATCCGCGGCTTCGCAGACGGCAGGTTTCTGCGAGCGGCGAGCGCAGGCGACGAACACCTGTTGTCGTTTGAGACTTCCCACCTGACCGCCATGGTAGCGACTGACCAGCCCGCCGACGCGGCAAAGCGCTTCGCCAAGGCTGCTTCGGCCGCGCTCTAGGGCCGAAGTTTGATCCCGTCGCTTGATCCTGCCGGTGCCCGCCTTGAACTTTTGCCATCCAACCATTAGACTGAGTGGCTTGCACTTGTTTCGCGGAGCCTTACCGAATGCTTCTATCGCGGGATTATGTCGGTTACATGGCCAAGGAAATCGTAAAGCGTCTGGTGGCCGCCAAGATGATCGAAACCAAGGACATCGAAAACCTATCGCACCAGGTCCGCCAGGTAATGGCCGACGAGGTAACGATCGAAGACCGGTTGAACGAGGAAGCGCGCGAAATCCTTGCCCGTTACTCGGACGAGATGCGCCGCACCGGCGCCTCCTACCAGGAAATGTTCAAGAAAATCAAAAGCCAGCTCGCCCGGGAAAGGAAACTCATCCTCCGCTAAGGAGGGCGCCCACATGCGACTGAGCCGCGAAAAGACGGTCCGCCTTTCTCACCGTGTCATCGACTTTCTGGTTTCCAGTCCCAGCGTGGACTTCGTCGAGGATCGCGATACGATCCGTCAGGAGATCGTCAACATCCTCACGTCGCTATTGAAGCTTGAGGAACAGGTGGACACCGAAGTCCGTGCCAAGATCACATCGCAGAAAAAGGAAATCCTGGAAGGCAGCGAGGAATGGGACATTATGTACCGCAAGTACTACGCCGAAGGACTCAAGCGCCTGGGCGTTGCCGAAGTTCACACCCACTAGAGATTGGCGCCGGGGAACCCGGCGCCCACCGGTTCCAACCTTTGATCTGACAACTTCCTATTATTGCTGCGGCTGCTGCTGATCCGGGTCCGTCGTGCGGTGCTGGAGGGTCGGCCGGTCGCTATCATCCGAAGATGGATCAGACGACGGCGTCGAAGTGGTGTTGCCGCCGTTCGACCCCCCGTTGGGATCGTTGGGGGACGTATTGCCGCCCTTGTTCTGTGCGGTGCGCTTGCGCAGCGTGGGCTTGTTCGGATTTGAATCCTTCACTTTGATGTTCGCCTCAATCAGCTGCAGGCGCGCCTTCACCGTGTCGAACTCGGAAGTGGTTACGATGTACTGATCCCGCGCAGGCAGGATCGTTGCGATTTCCTTCTGAATTGCCTCAATCCGGTCCGGAGTCGGCGGGTGGGTGGAGAAAACCTTGGGTATCGTCCCGGGCTGCTTCTTTTCGTCTGCCTGCACCTTCTCAAAGAAAGAAACGAAGGAATTCGGGTCATAACCGGCTTTGTACATGTATTGCAAACCCAGATAGTCGGCTTCCGCTTCGTCGCCACGCGAGAACTTCAAGAACGTGAGCGGGATCGCGAAGTTCATGCCCTGGTAAATTGCGTAACCAGCCCAGCTATAAGGAATAAAGATCATGGCGGGAATTGAGGCGAGCTGGACGATCGTGCTCTTGGTCTCTTCTCTGGTTCCGTGCCGGGCGCAGACGTGCGCGATTTCATGGGCCATCACGCCCGCAAGTTCCGATTCCTCATCGGCGTGCAGGATCAGCCCGCTGTTCACGTAGAAAAATCCGCCGGGAAGCGCAAACGCGTTGACCACGTCGGAATCGATGACCTTGATGGTGAACGGTACTTGCGCGTCGGAATTTCGGACCAGGTTCTGCCCCACGCGGTTCACGTATTCATTGATCACGGGATCGTTGATGAACTTCGCGCTCTTTTCCACTTCTTGGGAGAGCTGCTTGCCGATCGCGATGTCGTGCTCAAGCGAGTACATCTCGGGTCCATGCCCGACTTTGCGGTTTCCGATTGCGTTGACGTCCGCTTCGCTGCCTGACTTCACGTTCGGACTATCCTGCTGTGTCACGGTGGGTGACTGCGAGGTCGAAGCCTGCCCACCCGGAGTCTGCGTAACCGGGGCTTGCGCGGGTGGAGTCTGGTCTGGAGGTGGCGTCGCCTGTGGAGCCGGCGACTGCGCCGTCGCTGGCGGCGCCTGTTGACCCTGAGCTGCGGCGACGCCGGGAAGCGTTACGAGCGAGGCCACGACGAGCGTTGCGATCCACTGGGCCGCGAAAGATCTTCGCATCGATACCTCCGGAAGGAACCTGGCCGCATTATACACCGGTCCGGGCTGGTTCTTTCACACTGCCGGCTTGGATGGCACATCTGGCAATATGGTTTCTTGAGTGGTTCAGAAGAATGGCCGGTGGCTCGAGAACTGTCAGCCATCCCGAAGCTGTTGCTTCAGCCGCTCGAGGTCGTCCCGAAGCTTGGCGACGCGACTTGCGACGGAAAGCTGGTAAGCAAAGAAAACAGCCCAGACCGCTATCCATGCAGCCAGGAGAAAATGAAAGTTTCTCAAGGTAACCCCTTTGTTAGGACGGTGTGTGAATCGGCGCTCCGCAGGTCGACCGAAAGACGAAGCTCATCGAGCTCGTATCGCAGGCGTTCGAGGCGGTAGCGATCGATCAGGACCAGTACCGTCATCGCTACCATCGAGACGATGCAGATGACCAGGACCTTCCCCATCATGGCGTCGAGACCTGAATCAGGACCACCCATGATGACCGGAGCCGGGTGCTGGGTCCTCCAGAGCCGGTTGGAAGCGTAGACCAGCGGCGTATCGAGGAAGGCAAAAATGCCAAATATGGCGGAAAGGGATGCCCGGCGTTGCGGGTCTTCAATCAGGCCTCGCAACAGCAGATAGGAAATATACAGGAGCCAAAGGATGAATGTCGTGGTGAGGCGCGCGTCCCAAGTCCACCAGATTCCCCACGCGGGGCGGCCCCAGAGCACACCTGTAATCAATCCCCCCGTGCAGCAGACGACACCCACTTCGACGGAGGCGACACCGAGCCAGTCCCATTTGGGTTTTCGCGTTGCGAGCCACGCGATATTGGCGACGAATGCGAGTGTCAGTGCACAGAACATCGCGACCCAACACGATAGGTGGAAATAGAAAATGCGCATCAGCTCGTGCATGGTGCGTTCGTCGGGAGCGATGAACAGGGCCGCGTATCCGGCAAAGAAGACGAGCAGGGCAACAACAGCCGTCGAGACGCCGCGTCCTTTCATTGGCTCAAACTCACTTCATTCCTCCAGCAAGAAATCAGAAAGCAGCCACGAAGCAGTCAGAAACACGATATCAAATCCAGCAAGGAATGCGAGCCAGGCGCGGTCAAGCGCGGGCTGCTCGGCAAACAGCGACGCCGTTGCCTCCACGGCCGCAATCAGAAGGGGCGCAAGAATGGGGAGCAGCAAAAGCGGCAACAGCAGCTCGCGCATCCGCGCGTGTGCCGCGATGGCCGAGAATACCGTGCCGGTGACAACCAGACCGATCGTGCCCAGTAACAGAACCACTGCCAGCCGCCCCACAATACCCCCGATTGAAATATTGTAGAGAACTGCGAAAACGGGAACCAGGATCGCTTCAGAGATCGCCATAAAAACCAGATTCGCCAGCATTTTCCCGAACAGGATCGCGAACGGCGAAACGGGCGCCATGCGCAGGGCGTCGAGCGTCTGATTGGATTGCTCGCGCGCAAAAGACGGATTCAGCATCAACGACCCGGAGAATAGAAATGCGATCCAAAGCAGGCCGGGGCCGTAGCGCCGGGACTCGCCGGCCGTGGGATCGAAGGCGAAGCTGAAAAGAACAACGACGACCAGTGCGAAGACGACCGTCGTGCTCAGCAGTTCGCGCGCGCGGAACTCCATGCGAAGTTCCTTGGTCAGCACGATAGCGGTCGCGCGCGCGGTGGTCATATCAGGCTTCCGAGCGCAGGGCGGACAGCAGCGGTTTTGGATCGCCGCGCGATCCGCTATCACGCTCGATTCGCCCGGCGGTGAGCGAAACGGCGCGGGTGGCAAGGTCGAGCGACTCATTCCGCGCGTGGGTGCTCATCAGCACAGTTGTGCCGCTGTCGCGCAGTCGCGCAAGCGTGCCACCAAGCCAGGCGAGGCCCTGGCGGTCCAGACCGGCCGCAGGTTCGTCCAAAAGCAGCAGTCGTGGATCGTGCAACAGGGCTCGCGCGATCGCCAGCCGCTGCCGCATTCCGCGCGAAAACGTGCGCACGATGCTTCCGGCACGCGAGGCCAGGCCGCAGGACTCAAGCGCCCGTTCGACCCGCATGCGAATGCCGCCGAGCCCGTAAAGCTGGCCGAAAAATTCGAGGTTTTCCCCGGCCGTCAACTCGTCATACAGCAGCGTGTTGTGGCCAACCATCCCCAGCAGCCGGCGCCGGTCGCCCGATTCAGCTGCAGGGAATGTCACGCGTCCGCTGGTGGGTGTTGAAAGCAGCGCGGCGATGCGCAGCAGTGTGGTTTTGCCGGCGCCGTTGGGGCCAAGCAGCGCCACGAATTCTCCGGGAAGAATTTCAAGCGTCACACCCCTGAGCGCGAGCAGCGAACCGAAGCGTTTCTCGACTTGATTGAAGGCAATCCCGAGGCGAGCAGCTGGACTGGCCGCAGAATGCAGTGACCCGGAACCGGAGGGCGCCGGCGTTGACAGGGGGCCTGACAAGGCCGTCAGCCTTTCACCAAATCGCGAAGGGCTTTCTGAACGCGATCGCGTTCATGGGCGTAGTTCTCTTCGGTAATCGTCCCAGCCTCACGGCGCAGTTCAAGGCGAAACAGGATGTCCTTCAGCTCATCAAGGCTGCCGCGGACTTCGCGGTCAAGGTTTGCCGAGGCACTCGCGGCGCCCAAACCATCGGCGGCAGAGCGACTTGAGTCCGCAGGACCTGTCTGGATTGCGGTAGATGCAGCCGCGGGCGGGACGTTAATTGCGGCCGAGTTTGCCAAGGTCGCTGCTTGAGGCTGACGCGCAAGGAATATCAAGCCGAGCAGGAATAATGCGACGAAGCCGCCGACAAGAACCCACTTCAGGCTGTCCAGGCGAGCAGGCAGTGTCGTGACGCTTGCGACCGGCGCCTCGTTGCCGGACTCGATCCGGGAATTAACCGACGGGTTCTGCGAATCGTCCCCGGCTGGACCGCCCGCTGCTGCGCCATCCTGTGCGGCAGAAGGAGGCGGTGCTGTGCCAGAGACGGAAACCGATACGGGCGTGTTGGCCGCCACTGAATCCCGGGTATAGGCACTGAAACCCTGGGCTTGCCCGGCGGCGATAAATCCGCTCGCTGAGACTCCGACCGACGGGGGCGCAAAAAGCCCAAGATGTTCGACGGCGTATTGTGAAGCGAAGTGCAGATTGGCCTGATTGCCGGTGTAGGGCACCTTATAGGACAGGCTCACCTGACTGTCGCCTGGCCGGAACGGGAACGCGATCGCCTGTTGGTTGTGGCCCTTGTCGATGGGACTCTGCACCACGGGCATGCCGGAGGAGCCGACCGCAGAAACGCTCGAGAGTTGCGCGCCTTCGGGCAGCGAAAAAACAAACGACCCGTCGGCGCGGTAATACGCAAGTGGCGGCGCGGTTTTGTTCGAGATGTTGTATTCCTCGGTGACGGTCAAGTCCGAGCCGACGGGCTGAAAGATGATCGCGTGCACCGTGACAGCGAACGCGTTCGGCTTGTCCGTCGGCTCAAACACCTCGACGTCCACGGTCGTTTTGTCCGGCGTCGCAGGCTCGTGATAGTTCACTCCGCGATAGACTGCGCGGATGAGCATTGGTCCTGCGCCAAGCCCGGGATTGTCGAACCGGTAATGACCGTCAGCATCGGTCTTGGTGTTTGCGACCGGCTGCATGGTGCCCTGAAGCTGGATCAAGATCATATCCACGCCGGCGGCTGGTTTTCCGGTCGTGCCGTTGCGGACTGTGCCGGTGACCGTGCCGGCGAAGGCCGCTGAGGCCAGGAAAAAGAAAAGCATCCCCGCGGGAACCAGCAATCCGCCGCGCCAAGAATTCACGGGCGACGCCCTTTTTCCGAAGCAGCCTGTCGGGTGGCAGGGGTCGGTGAACCGCCAGTCAATACATCCATGTCGGCGAGGACTCGGGCGGCTTCAATTTCCAGCGACTGCTTGATTTCGTCGTAGTCCACTTCGGAAAATTTTCCCGCCCGATGCTCAAAACGGAGATCGCGCAGATTTTCGTAAATCGCGTCGCGCCGCTCCATCAACTGGTCGAGCTTGGTGCGGTGCGGAGCGTCATCGGAGGCCTCCGGCCGCACGCCGAACACAAAAACCATGGTCGCAAGCGCCAGCAGTACGCAAGCGACAGCGATATCCACATTACTCATCGGAGTGCCTGCTAGCTTCCTTGCGAGCCCGATCAAGCAACTCAGGCGGGATTGCCGGCCCGCCAGCCGGTGCCAGGGCCACGCGACGACGCCACCGGCGCACGACCTCCCAGATCAGAAACAGCGCGATCAGCGGGGCGACCACCGGAGCGATCCAGACCAGTGATGTAAACCCCTTTTTCGGCGGATCGGGAAGTACCGTGGGGCCGTATTCCTGAACGAAGGATTGCAGGATCAAATCGTCTGAGTCCCCCCGATCCACGCGTTGGGAGACTTCCTTCTGCATCGCTTTCGCCGTGTCGCACGGCCCGGAGAAGGCTCCGCCGGTATGATTGCATGTGCCTGCAGTATCGTTGCAGCCGCCGCACATGCACATCACTTTCTTGCTAAGGGCCTTGGCACGAGCAGAATCGTCTGCGCGCAAAACCGGCGCGAGCGCGAGTGAAACCGCGAAAAAAAGTGCAGCGGCGACAGCTCTCGTCGCAAGGCTCACAGGTTTTGTGTCACGAGCCATCTCAATCATGGGGGCCGGACTTGCGGATGGGCGAACTTGTGACCGGACTGGCTGCGGGTGAGCCACCCGCGCGTCGGGCAATCGTGTCACTCCAGGGCCTTTCCGTAGCGGGCCGGAGCACCATGGCCGGGCGCCTGTCCGGAATCATCGCAAGGCATGTCCCAAGTACCATCACGATTCCGCCAAACCAGATCCATTTCACCAGCGGATTCAGATAGGCGTGAATCACCGGCAGGTTCGTATCCGGACTCCGGCCCGCATACACGACGTAGAGGTCATGCACCGGGGTGCTTTCGTTGGCGACGATCGTTTCGGTTACCTGGCTCGCCAGGAAGAGCCGGCGCTCCGGGTAGAGCATCATCTGCGAGTGGCCGTTGCGGAAAACCTCAAGGGTGGCGCGCTCGGATTGGTAATTGTCCGTGGAGGGCTGGTCGAAGTTCTGGCACAGGATCGTGTAGGGGCCGATCGTGAGGCTCTGGCCGACTTTCAATTCCTTCTGAATGTCCTGATTGAAAGCCGAGCCGGCAATCCCCACAAAAATAAGAACCATGGCAAAGTGGACCACGTAGCCGCCGTAGCGTCGCGTGTTGCGCATGGTGAGTTCACCGACCGCGGACAGAAGATTTGAGCCGTCGCGCGAGGCAATCACGCGGGCGCCGCGGTAGAACTCCGAAAAAATTGTCAGGGTGACGAACGCGGAAAGGATCAGGCAGACCAACGGGTAAAAACTGCGGAACCCGAATGCAAATCCCGCTCCGCCGGCGAGCAATCCGCCCGCGAGCGGCCACGCAAAATTACGCTTGAGTGCATCGGTCGATGTCTTCCGCCACGCAAGCAAGGGGCCCACGCCGGTAAGGAACAACAGAAACAGCGCGATCGGCACATTGACCTTGTTGAAAAACGGCGGCCCCACGCTGATCTTGTTGCCAGTCACCCATTCCGAGAGTACCGGGAAAAGGGTTCCCCACAGTACTGCGAAGCACGCGGCCAGAAGAATCAGATTGTTAAACAGGAAACTTGATTCGCGCGAGACCAGCGAGTCGAGCTGGTTATCGCTGCGCAGGTAATCGCGATTCTTGTACCACGCCGCGAGGCAAACGACGAAAACGATCGCGAGGAAACCGAAAAACCAGCCGCCGATGGAAGATTCCGCAAAGGCGTGGACCGAGCTGACGATGCCGGTCCGCGTCAGCGAGGTTCCCAGAATACAAAGCATGAACGTAATGAAAACCAGCCACACATTCCACACCCGCATCATGCCGCGTTTCTCCTGCATCATGACCGAGTGCAGAAAGGCGGTCCCGGTGATCCATGGCAGCAGGGCCGCGTTTTCGACAGGGTCCCACGCCCAATAGCCGCCCCAGCCTAGTACGGCGTACGCCCAGTGCGCCCCCAGCAGCACGCCGATTCCCTGAAAACACCAGGCGACCATCGTCCAGCGGCGGGTGATGTGAATCCATTTCTCGCCGGGATAGCGCCCCAGCAATGCGGCGAGCGCGAACGCGAACGGTATGGTGAAGCCGGTATACCCCAGATACAGCATGGGCGGATGGATGACCATTTCCGGGTACTGCAGCAGCGGATTGAGGCCGCTGCCTTCCGATAGCCTCGCCATGTGCATTACGCCCGCAGAATCGGCGCTCGCCAGCACGTGGAACGGGCTGGCCACGAAGTTATTCAGAATCAGAAAGAACGTCTGGACGCCTGCAAGCGTGACACCCACATAGGGCATCAACTCCGGATGCTTCTTTCGATTCAGGAAAAGCGCGAAGAACACGTAGATAGAAAGCAGCCAGCTCCACCACAGCAGAGATCCTTCCTGCCCTGCCCATAGAGCCGAGAACTTGTAATAGATCGGCAGGGCGTGGTTGCTGTGCGCCGCAACATAGGCCAGCGAAAAATCGTCTGTGAAGAAGAAGTATTCAAGCGAGGCGACGGCTAGCGTGATAAGCCCAAAGACCGCCATGCCGGCATTGCGCGCGCTCTTGGCGAGCAGAGTGCGGCGCGTCAGGATCCCCACGATCCCGGCGACGAAGGCGTAGACGGTAGCCAGAAACGCGAGAAGCAGTGCGAACGAACCGAAAATATCCAAGCGGGTTCCCCCTGGGGATTCTAGCCCTTGTTAGGACCCTTGTCGCTCGCGACGGGCGCGCCGATGGGAGAGGCCTCGTACTTCGAGGCGCACTTTGCCTGCACCTGTTCGGCGACAAAGCCGCCTTCCGGCATCAAGCGGCCTTCGACCAGGGCCTGCGCGCCGTCTTTGAACGTATCGGGAAGCGGATCGTTGCCGACATAGCTGACCGACAAGTCCTTGCCCTGTTCCTCGAGGACGAAATTGACGCGTCCATCGCGGCGTGAAATCGATCCCGCGCGGACATTGCCTGAAACGCGCATGCGCTGATGAAGCGTGGAGCCCTGCAAGGTCGGGAGCTCAGAAATCGTGTGATAGTAGGTCTTGCTCTGCGTGTAACCGACGTAAGCCAGTGCCAGCAGCGTGGCGACAATAATCCCTGAGCCAACTAGGAATTTTTTGCGCGCTTTCATTCTGGTACCCCCGTCTGCCTGGTGGCTGGAAGCACAAAGTCTAGCACATTCGCCGAAAGCCGCTTCAACGTTCGCCCGTTTGGCCAATCGCCCTGGCCAAACGACCAGTCAAAAGCGAACGACCGAACGGCTTTCCGTCGAGAAGGATCAGTCGCGGCCCCCAGCCGTTTGCCTGAAAAATGGGAACCAGACTTTGCGTCTGCCCTGACAGGAACGCGACGAGTTTTGGTTTGTAGGAAACGTTGACGCGTCTCAGCAGCATGCCCGCGGCTCGCTCGAGTGCCTTTGCCGGATCGCCCCGGCCGTCAAGCGCGCATTCCAGTGCGCCAACAAGAAAGAAGCCGTGGCGCTGAAACTCCGCGAGCGACGCATCTTCGTCCAAGTCCGGGCCGGGAGTCACGCCAGCGCAGTTCACCAGCACGTCAAAGTATTCGCGCGATTCAGGCGAGCGTTCCGACCGGTCCTTGGTCGCGCGATAGAAGTAGTCTTCAAAGCGAACGGGAGGGGCCGCGTCAACCAAAAGAACGGATATGTGGATGGGCCGAAAACGCGTCGCAAGCTCGAGCCGCTCGATACGCCGGCGGATGTGCGCATCGTCGCACTCCGCGCCGCAACTATCGCAAACCGGCATTCATGATTCCCCCTTGCGAGGCGCCAAGAATGGCACGGACAAGGAATTCCTGGCAAGCGCGCAGGTTCGGACAGAAAGCGAAGGCGCGGCGGGAACACCAAGCGGGCATTGTGAAGTGAAACTTCAAGCTGTGGGTCAGCGTGGCCGAAAACTTCTCATACAATCTTGAGGGGTATTGATCGGTGTACGGCAGCCCTTATTGACCGCTTGCGCCATCGGTGCCGGTCGAGCCGTCCAGAGCAGTTGGGCCCTCTAGGGCGCCTGCACTGCTTCCAGTCTGCGGTTCTTCCGTGACGGTTGCGGCGACAACCTGGGTCGGGCCCAGTTTTGTGCGCAGGCACCCTACCAGCTCTGGTGCGAGCTCGGAGATGGTCATGCCTTCTGAGACGATGAATTTGCAGCTCAATATGGGGCGAGCCTGATCCTCATCAGAGAGCTGGCAGTTCACTCGGCAATATTGGCACTCCTGATTCCAGCAAAAACGTCCGTAGGGAATGGTTTCGGGGCTTATGAATTGAAAGGCGCGGAGCAGGGAATTTCTCTCGGGAACCAGGAACGTCTTCCCCAGTATGGTGATTTCGACAAGTCTCTCGTACGGCCGGAATACCTCCGACATGAGCGGTGCCTCGCCTTCAATCATGGAACGGATCCCCTGTAAGTTAAAGCTAAACGAGTGGACGATGGCGGGCAACGAGAACCGGGCGAGCCGTGCCCAATGCTTTAATGGCAATAATAAAAAGGAGGGTCCGCCCGCCGGTGTAAACCGCGGAGCAGCCGCTGTGCCGCGGTCGGCGCCCAGGTCTAGGCGGCGGAAACGAAATCGGCCCGGGTCTGGCCGACAGACCGGGGAACCATGACGATCATCGTGTACACGCCGAGCGCAATGCCAAGCGGGCCGGAGATCAATCCCAAAAAGCTCGCGATCAGCGCAAGTGTGCGACTCGAGGCACCGCCCTGCATCAGGGCGATGGCAGCGAGGAAGGAAAACAGGGCGGTGACAACGGCCAAAACCACCGCCGCCAGCATCGCGAAATGAAACATGCTCATCCAGAAGAAGGGATTGGCAACCCGGTTGAGCAAGGCGCCCCACATGAGAGTCAAAGTCGGGCCGTTGATTACGATCAAGGCAGCCTTTGCTATGCAAAGCACGCCGTAAAGGATCCACAACAGCCCGAGCGTTGCGAAGCGTGAGGTATTTGTGGCCATGGGGTCCTCCCACTCTACTGCAGGCACGCGGTAGAGCGTGAGTCTAGCGTAGCGCGCCCGTCTGGCGTCGGCAATACGGTAATCACCTGGGGAGGATGGCTGGTAGCCGTGACCGTTGACAGCGTGCCGCTCGCGGTGAGTTCCGTTGGTTCTGGGCTGGGTACCCGGGGACGGACTCCGCTTAGGCAGCCTTCGCAGCCGGACAGCGTTTAGGTGAAAAACTGGCCCATATGGCGAAACTTGGCGTAGCGTTGCTCGAGCAGCGCCTCGGGAGAAAGTGGCGATAGTTCGTCGAGCGCTCGCAAGAGAACCGGAGCGAGCAGCTTTGCCGTGACGGCGTGGTCGGTATGAGCGCCGCCTTCAGGTTCGGGGACGATTTCATCCACGAGTTTAAGCCGCAGAAGATCGGGCGCTGTGATTTTCAGCGCGTCGGCGGCTAATTCAGCCTTGGTTGAATCGCGCCACATGATCGATGCGCATCCCTCAGGTGAGATGACCGAGTAAATGGAATTCTCAAGCATCATGACCCGGTCGCCGACGGCAATCGCGAGCGCGCCGCCGGAGCCGCCTTCGCCGGTAATCGTGACCACAATGGGCACCGGGAGCCGGGACATTTCGCGGATGTTGTGCGCGATTGCCTCGGCCTGCCCCCTCTCCTCGGCATCGATACCGGGATACGCTCCTGGCGTGTCCACGAACACAAAGACCGGCCGTCGGTATTTCGCGGCGATCTGCATCGCACGCAGGGCCTTGCGATAACCTTCCGGCTTCGACTGGCCGAAATTGCGCGCCAGGCGCTGCTTGGTGTCCCGCCCTTTCTGGTTGCCGACGATCAGGACAGGCCGCCCCTGGAACCACGCCATGCCGGTAATCAGCGCCGGGTCGTCCGCAAAATTCCGGTCGCCGTGAATCTCACTGAAATTTTCAAACAGCAAGCGGATAAAATCGTCGGTGTACGGTCGTTGCGGGTGGCGTGCGAGCTGGACCCTTTGCCAGGAAGCGAGGTGCGCATAGAAATCGCGTTTCAGCTCGTCCACTTCGCGGCGGATGCGGTCGATTTCGCCGGCAGTGGCGTCGCTTGGATCGGTGAGGCGGCTCAGCTCGGCGATGTCCCGCTCAAGCGCGTCGATTTCGACCTGCCGCTGTTCGTCGCGCCCCGGGACGGGGCGCTCGTCCTGTTTGCCGGAATCTGCGTTAGGGGGCGGTGCGATCGGCTGTCGGGTTCTTGCGGCCGGGGCGGCTAGCGCCGCCTTGGCCTTGCGTTCGTCGGCTTTAGCCTGCAGCCTGCGGAGTTTCGCAAGCGCGCGCAACCGGCGCAGGCGCTCGCGGGCCAGCTTGTGTTTCTCCTTCTGCTCTGGCGAATCGCTCATTGCAGCACCGCAACGGAATCGCCACCGCAAATCTGCTGCACGCGCTCAATCAGATCGGGATCGGCCCGCACCGCACTGCCCGCGTCAATCGTGGCCTCGGTTCCATCATCCTCGACAAGCTCGAAAGCGATTCGGCAGCGGCCCGGGCGGCTTGCGAAAAGTTCATGCAGCTGGTCAATGATTGCTGCGTCCATAGAACTGCGGCTCACTCGCACGCGCAACAGACTGGGTGCGGCGGTCGCCCGTGCGGCGCCGTTCAGCACAGGTTCGCGCACCTGGTCGAGCAATCTCGCATCGGACACTATGACGCGGGTTCCCACGTCCTCGATCGCCACGCGGCCTTTCACCAGCAGCGGAGTAGCAGCCTTGAGTATGGCTTCAAGCTTTTGAAACGATTCAGGGAAAACCAGTGCTTCGCATACACCCGTGCGGTCCTGTAGCGTCAGAATCGCCCAGCGTGCACCGCGACGCGATCGCATCGGGCGCAACTGGACGATGATACCGGCCACCACAATGTCCTCGCCGTTGCGCCGACTTTCCAGCGTCGATAGCTCGGTCGCCTGGAGTTCCTGCAACCGCCCGGCGTATTTATCAAGCGGGTGCCCGGAGATATAGAAGCCCAGAGTGGAATACTCGGCGGCGAGGATTTCGTGCTCCGGCCATTCGTCCACATCCGGCAAGATCTCAGGAGGCGGAGGCGATGACGCCGAGGCCGCGCCCCCGAAGAGCCCGTGCTGACCACTTTCCTTGGCGCGCTGCAGTTTCTGCGCGCGCTCGATTGCGCGATCGATCACGGAAATCATCTGACCGCGATGCGCACCCAGGCCGTCAAGGGCGCCTGCACGCACCAGACTCTCGAGCACCCGCTTGTTCATCAAGCGCGAATCGACCGATCCGCAGAACTCAAAGAAGTTCGTGAACCGCCCCAGCGTGTCTCTGGCAGTGAGGATTCCCTTTACGGTGTTCTCGCCCACGTTCTTGATCGCCGTGAGCCCGAAACGAATCGAGTCGCCGACCGGCGTGAAATTCAGAGCGCTTGAATTCACGTCTGGCGGCAGAACCGTGATGCCCATACTGCGCGACTCGTTGATGAACTTAACGACCTTTTCGGTATTTCCTGTTTCCGACGTGAGCATGGCGGCCATGAATTCAACCGGATAATGCGTTTTAAGCCAGGCGGTCTGATATGCCAGCAGAGCGTAGGCGCAAGAGTGAGACTTATTGAATCCGTAGCCGGCAAACTCCGCCATCAAGTCGAAGATCTTGGTAGCCTTTTTCACCGGCACCTTGCGCGCCTGGCAGCCGGTAAGAAATTTCTCACGTTGGGCAGCCATCTCTTCCGGCTTCTTCTTGCCCATCGCGCGCCGCAGCAGGTCGGCATCGCCCAGGGAGAAACCCGCCAGGCGGTTTGCGATCTGCATCACCTGTTCCTGATACAGAATCACGCCCCACGTCTCGGAAAGAATTTCCTCCAGCTCGGGCAGATCGTAGGTGACTTTCTTCTCTCCGTGCTTTCGCGCGATGAAATCCGGAATCATGCCGCCCTGGATCGGCCCGGGGCGGTACAGGGCGTTGAGCGCAGTCAGATCCTCAAGCCGCGTCGGTTGGTAGCGTCTCAGAATGTCGCGCATCCCGTGCGATTCAAACTGGAAGATGCCGGTCGTGTCGCCGCGAGCGAACAGCGCGTAGGTCGAGGCGTCGTCAAGCGGGAGCGCGGGCAGGTCAACGGCCACGCCGCGGTTCTGCTGGATCAGGCGCACGGCGTCATCGAGCACGGTGAGCGTGGTCAGCCCGAGAAAGTCCATCTTTAGAAGACCGATACGCTCCAGTGCGTTCATGTCGTACTGGGTCGTGACCTCATCCTTGTTTGACTTGTACAGCGGAACGATTTCTGTCAGCGGCTGCGGTGAGATCACGACGCCCGCGGCGTGCGTAGAGGCGTGACGCGTCAGCCCTTCCAGGCGCAGCGCCACCTCGACAAGTTCCTTGACGCGTTCGTCGGTTTTCCGCAGGGACTCGAGCTGAGGGGTTTGTTTCAGAGCGTCCTCGAGCTCGATATTCAGCGTGGCGGGAATCATCTTTGCAATCTTGTCCACTTCGCCATACGGCATGTTAAGCGCGCGGCCCGCGTCCTTGAGGACGGCCTTGGCCGCCATGGTGCCGAAGGTAATGATTTGCGCGACGCTCTTCTCTCCGTACGTCTGGCGGACATACTCAATTACCTCGCCGCGCCTGCGCATGCAGAAGTCGATGTCGATATCGGGCATCGACACGCGTTCGGGGTTCAGGAATCGCTCAAACAGCAGATCGTATTGCAGCGGGTCCACGTCGGTGATCTGCAGCGCATAGCTCACCAGGCTTCCCGCGGCGGAACCGCGGCCTGGCCCCACGGGAACCTCCTGTGCGCGCGCGTAGCGGATAAAATCCCAGACGATCAGGAAGTATCCGGCGAAGCGCATCTTTTGGATCATCTGGATTTCCGCCGACAAGCGACTCTCGTATTCAGAAAGCGAATGGCGCAGGTGATTCTCGCGCGCGAGGCGTTCCAGTTGTACCGCGCGTGTCGAGAAACCTTCCCGCGCGACCTTTTCGAAATACGAATCGGTGGTATGCCCTTCGGGAACCTTGAATTCGGGAAAGGGGTTGCTCACACGCTGGATCTTCACGTTGCAGCGTTCGGCGATCGCCAGTGTGCGCGACACAGCGTCGGGAAGCTCGTGGAAGACCTGGGCCATCTCTTCGGCCGTCTTGAAATAGAATTGATCGGTTGCGAACTTCATCCGCTGGCCGTCGCTCATGGTCTTCCCGGTCTGAATGCACATCAGGACTTCCTGCGCATGAGAATCCGACTGGGTCAGATAATGGCAATCATTTGTTGCGACCAGCGGAATGCCGGTCTCGCGGGAGAGACTGACAAGATCGCGGTTGATGCGCGTCTCGATGGCCATACCCTGGTCCTGCACTTCGAGGAAGAAGTTACCCTTGCCGAAGATGTCGCGCAGGCGATAGGCATTCGTGCGCGCCTGATCGTATTTCTCAGAAAGCAGGGCATCGGCCACTTCGCCCCGCAGGCAAGCTGACAGCGCGATGAGGCCCTTGCTGTGGCGTGCGAGGAGTTCGTGATCCACGCGCGGCTTGTAATAGAAGCCGTCCAGGTATCCGGTCGATACCAGCTGGATCAGATTGCGATAGCCTTCGTCGTTCTCACACAAAAGCACCAGGTGGTTCGAGCGCTCGGCTTCAGCGCCGCGATTCTTGTGATTGTCCGGCGCAACGTATACTTCGCAGCCGATGATCGGCTTGACGCCGTGCGTAGTGGCCTGGTGATAAAAGTTTGCAGCCGCAAACAGATTGCCGTGGTCAGTTACGGCAACCGCCGGCATCCCACGACGTGCGGCTTCCGCAGTGAGTTCCCCAATTTCGCACGCGCCGTCCAGAAGAGAGTAATCCGTGTGGAGATGGAGGTGAACGAAGTTTGACCCGGACGAGGAAGCCATGCAAAACCCATTCTAATCCAGCTTCGAGCAAACGTGTACGCAATCCTGGGATGTACCGCAGCGTCGCATGATCGCACTTCAGGACTTTCCGGGACTTAAATCCGAATTAACGGCCGTCCAGACGATCGGCGAAAACGGTGTTACTGAAGGGGATTCGCTTGAAGCGCTGGGTTTCAACCAAGCACCGAACCGATCTCGGTCGGTCGTCCAGCCCCGTGCTAGAAATCGTCGGACTGCTGTGTGTAGGAGAATCCGGGCAGGTCCGCCGCGCCGCCCGTGTGTGCGACCTTGACGCGCATCGGAGGCTCGTTCTCCGATCCGGTCTTGCGAAGGACGGCAAACGAGGTCAGCGCTTCGTTGTAGATCTTCGTGACCAGGAAGGAATCGCCGGTGCCGTCCTGCTTCCAGACTTGGCCGATTTGTACTTTTTTGACAGGCACCTTACGAATGTAGACATATTCTTCGGAGGCGTCAATAACGCATCGTCGCGCTGATTCGCCGCGAAAACCTGCGACGCCGGTTGCACCCGAGTTGTTGGTTCGGACGTGACTTCGGCTTGTGTGACGCAAGTGTCCCCCGGACGCCCTCCCGCGATCCGCCCACAGCCCTGGATGCCCGCCAGTTTTTCTGGAGTCGCACGCTTCGGTTATGGCATCTTACTAGCTGGAAACCGAAACCATGCCCGCTGCCAAGAGCCTCGCAGTCGTCCTGTTCCAACTGGGTGGTCCGGACTCTCAAGCGGCCGTCGAGCCGTTTCTCTACAATCTGTTCTGCGATCCCGACATCATCAACTTTCCCGGGTCGTTTCTTGCGCGCAAGCCGCTGGCCAAGCTCATATCGGTCACGCGCTCCAAGGTTGCGGGGCAGCATTATGCCGCGATTGGCGGCGGTTCGCCGATCCGCCGTCTCACCGAGCAGCAGGCGCGGGCACTGGAGCTCGCGCTGCGCCCCCATATTCCTGCGCGCACGATCGTGGCCATGCGCTACTGGCATCCAGACACCAGCGAAGCAATCGCCGCACTTGAAAGTGCGCCCTTTGATGAAATCGTGCTTCTGCCGCTCTACCCGCACTATTCGTTTGCAACGACCGGCAGCAGCCTGAAGCAGTGGAACCGCCTCTACAAGCCCAAGGTTCCGGTCCATCTCATCGACCATTTCTTTGATCATCCGGACTATATCGCCGGAATCGTTGAGCGCATCAACAGCGTTCTCCAGCAACTCCCGAACCCCGAGGAGGTTCACCTGGTATTCAGCGCGCACGGCCTCCCGATGACGCTGGTCGAAAAGGGGGACCCCTATCCTCAGCACATCGAAACGTCGGTGCGTCTGGTTCGCGAGCTCGGCTCGTGGTCCAACCCGCACGTCCTTTGTTTTCAGAGCCGCGTCGGCCCGCAGAAATGGCTCACGCCTTCGCTCACCGGTACGATCGAGCGCATGGCAAGCGAGGGCCAGCACCGTATGCTGGTGATTCCGATCTCGTTTCTCACCGAACACATTGAGACGCTGCACGAAATCAATATCGAAGCTCGAGAGTTGGCCGAATCACTCGGCATCACGGAATTTCATATGATGCCGGCGCTCAATGATTCGCCTCTGCTGATACGAGCGCTCGCCGATCTTGTCCTCCGCGCCGTAGGCCGTCGCTCCGGCGTCGCCTCGCTCGCCTTGTAGCGCGCCCGGACGATGCTGGGGTGCATTCGGCGCCGAGCAGCCCTTGGTCGGTGTCAATCTGTGCTCAACGCAGGCGCGATCGCCATTCCCACCCGAGCTGCCGTGGTATAAACGTAGCGTGGACTTCGCACTCACCGACGAGCAGAACCACCTTCGCCGCACCGTCCGCGAATTCGCCGAGGGGGAAATCGCGCCCCATATAATGGAGTGGGACGAGACCTCGACTTTCCCCTCCGAGATCATTCCCAAGCTTGCCGAAATGGGTTTTCTCGGGGTGATATTCCCGGAGAAGTACGGCGGCGCGGGAATGGGCTATTTGGAATACGCCATCATCATCGAAGAGCTGTCCCGCGTGGACGGGTCGATCGGCATCATCGTAGCGGCCCACAATTCGCTCTGCACGAATCACATCTATAAATTCGGCGATGAAGCGCAGAGGTTGAAATATGTGGTTCCGCTGGCACAGGGAAAGAAACTCGGCTGCTGGTCCCTCACCGAGCCCGAGGCCGGCTCCGATGCCGGCGGCACGCGCACAGTCGCGACAAGAAAAGATGGCACCTGGCTCATCAATGGAGCGAAAACGTTCACCACCAACGGCCACCACGCCGACGTCTGTGTCGCCATGGCCGTAACGGACGCGTCGAAAAAGCACCACGGTATTTCCGCCTTCATCATCGAGAAGGGAACTCCTGGGTTCCGCCCGGGCAAGAAGGAAAACAAGCTCGGTCTGCGCGCGAGCGATACCAGCGAGGTTGTCTTCGCCGATTGCCGCGTCCCTTCGGAGAACATTCTGGGCAGCGAGGGCAAGGGTTTCATCAACAGCCTGCAGATACTGGACGGCGGCCGCATTTCCATCGCATCGCTCGGCTTGGGCATGGCCCAGGGCGCCTACGAATGCTCGGTCCGCTACGCCAAGCAGCGCAAACAGTTCGGCAAACTCATTTCCGAATTTCAGGCGATCCAGTTCAAACTCGCCGATATGGCCACGCAAATCGAAGCAGCGCGTCTGCTGACCTATCGTGCCGCATTCCTGGCGGATCGGGCCATCGCGGCGGGCGATTACGACGCTCGCATCACGACCGAATCGAGCATGGCCAAGCTCTATGCCGGAGAAGTTGCCGTGCGCGTCGCTAACGAAGCAGTGCAGATTCACGGGGGCTACGGCTTCATCAAGGATTACCCCGCGGAAAAATTCTACCGCGACGTCAAACTCTGCACCATCGGCGAAGGAACCAGCGAGATACAGCGACTGGTGATTGCCCGTCAGCTCCTCGGCAAGTAAGCAACCCGACGGCCGAATCCCGCGCGTTTTCGGCGTACCTGCGGTTGGTATCTC
>Ga0209008_1000204_pt1 | contig 26004 bp, 30 predicted proteins | sample JacPin_JW_Ref_O3_FD_187963 | JGI IMG/M metagenome (GOLD analysis project Ga0209008, IMG submission 187963) | Forest soil microbial communities from Algoma, Ontario, Canada - Jack Pine, Ontario site 1_JW_Ref_O3 (SPAdes) (version 2) | ecosystem: Environmental > Terrestrial > Soil > Boreal... | reverse complement strand
GGACAGCTCCGCGGGATAGTGATTGACGGGAAGGACCTCGCAGGCCTGGAACGCATCCGGAAGCGTGCGCGTCATCACCAGCCGGTTTTCAAGCACGTAGGAGATTCCGCTCGGTGTGCGGACGTTGTCTTCGAGCACATAGAAATCCCCGCTCTTTGAATCGCGCACCAGGTCAATGCCGCATATGTGGGTATAGATGCCACGCGACACTTCGACGCCGATCACCTCTCGCCGGAAGTTCGGGCACGAATAGACGAGCCACCGAGGAAGTTTCTTGTCCTTCAGGATGGATTGCTTTCCGTAGATGTCCTGAAGAAAAAGGTTCAGCGCCCTTACCCGCTGCGAAAGGCCCCGGTCGATGTGCTCCCACTCCGAGCGCGGCAGGATGCGAGGGATCAGGTCAAATGGGAACAGGCGCTCGGTGCCGCGACCGTCGCTATAGACCGTAAATGTAATCCCTTGAATCAGAAACGAGAGGTCGGCGAGTTTCCTGCGCTCTTCAAACTGCGAGGGCGCCATCGATCCCAGCTTCTGGAAGAGCTTGGTATATTGAGCGCGAGGCTGTCCGGGCGAGGAAAACATCTCGTCATAAAACGCACCCGTCTCGTAACCCTCGAACAGTCCAGGGTTCACCATATGCGCCGGAGCTGCTCCCATAACCTAACTCTATCAACAGCCTGCAGGCGGGTCCTACGAAAAGAATCTATCGAACCCATCAAAGTTCCTTTCCTTGGGTCCCTCGCCAGACGCTCAGGCGCCGAAGTGGGACAACTGCCCGAGGGGAAGGCCGCTCCGGCAACCCTGCTATACTGGTGGGCTTCGATGAAGCACCGAAACCAGACCGGGAAAGTGCGGGTGGTCGCAACGGCGAATCTGCCCACACGGTTCGGCCATTTTACCATCGCTGCTATCAAAGGGCGGGGGCCACAGGAGGAGGCCGTGGCGATCCGACACGGCAAGCTCACCCCAGGCAAGGCGCCGGTGGTGCGAATCCATTCCCAATGCCTCACCGGAGACGTCTTCACCTCGGAGCGCTGTGACTGCAGAGCCCAGCTTGAGCTTTCGCTGCGCAGGATCGCCAAGGCGGCGTCCGGCATCGTGCTCTATTTGCCGCAGGAAGGGCGCGGGATCGGTCTGATCAACAAGGTGAAAGCCTACGAGCTGCAGGACGAGGGCCTCGATACGGTCGAGGCGAATCGCAAGCTTGGATTCGCAGCCGACTCGCGCGATTACGATTTTGCGGCCGAGGCTCTGAAGGCGCTCGGGGTCAGGTCCGTGCGCCTGCTATCGAATAATCCCGACAAAATCGCGCAACTGGAGCGCGCCGGCATCCGCGTAGTTGAGCGAATCCCCTGCCGTCCCCGCACCAATCATCACTCGCGCGCCTATCTGCGCACAAAGCAGGACAAGATGGGCCACCTGCTCCCCGGCATCTAGCGCGGCCTCATCCCAGAATTTTCTTGACAGCTTGCTTCCGCGGCGCAATACTATACCATATGGTTAACTATTCAAGCGCGGTCCTCGACGCCACGTTTGCGGCGCTGTCAGACGCCACCCGGCGAGGAATTCTTGCGCGCCTGGCACAGGGCGAATCGTCGGTCAGCGAGCTGGCTGCGCCCTACCAAATGTCTCTGCCTGCCGTGTCCAAGCACCTGCGCGTGCTGGAAAATGCGGGGCTGATCGCGCGTCAGAAGGACGGTCGCGTACATCACTGCCGATTCGTCGCAGACCCGATGAAGAACGCGGCGGAGTGGATCGAGCGGTACCGCCGGTTTTGGGAAGAGCAGCTCGATGCCCTGGCCCTGTATCTAGAGGAGTCCACGAAGAAGGAGAATCCCAAATGGCAACTTCCGGCCCCAACACCGGGACAACGCTTCAAATCCGGCGCGTCTTCCAGGCGCCGCGGGAAAAAGTCTTCAGAGCGTGGACCGAACTGCAAGCCGTAGAGCAGTGGATGTGCCGCGATGTGCCCAGTCACCGGGTGAGTTTTCCCCTATTCAATGCACACCCGGGCGGTGGCTACATGATTGAAGTGACCGACTCCAAGACGGGCGCTGAATACATCGGCACGGGCGTTTACCGCGAGGTGAAGCCGCCAGAGAAAATCGTGTTCACCTGGAAATGGACCTTGAAGCGTTCGGGGGGCGATGAAACCAGCCTTCATCCGGAAACCGAAGTCACCGTCGAGTTCTTCGAGCAGGGCCGATCAACCGAAGTTGTCCTGACCCACAGAGGCTTCCTTGCGACCAAGGAATTCGACGAGACCAACACCGGATGGAACGGCTGCTTCGACGTGCTTGTGAACTACCTCGCCACAACCGGGAGCACGGGAGAAACCAAGTGACCAGTTCCCGCACCGCTCCGGAGCTGAAGGTTCAGGTCAAGCGGACGTTCCTTGCGCCGCGGGAAAGGGTCTTCGGGGCATGGACCGAACCCGAGTCTCTAAAACGCTGGATGTGTCGCGCGAGCGCCGAACACAAAGCTGAATACCTCGAACTCGATGTCCGGCCTGGCGGGCGGTACCGCTTGAAGTCTACTTCACCTTCCGGAGACTTCTTCTGGTTGACAGGCGAGTATCGGGAGATTCGCCCGCCGGAAAAGCTGGTCTTCACCTGGGAATGGACCAAGACCCCGGTACGGCCGGGTGAAGTAAATGAATGCGGCCCGACGATTGTGACTGTGGAGTTTTTCGCGCGCGGCGACTCAACCGAGGTGGTGCTAACGCACGAAGGGTTTACCACGAGCGCGCTCGGCGACCGTCACGAGCTGGGCTGGAAGGGCTGCTTTGAAACTCTTGGACGCGTGTTGCAGGCGTAGTAGAAGTATAAATTCCTTTACGGAGGCTACGATGAGAATGACGATACGAGTATTCGCGGTAGGGATCGTGATACTGGGTTTGTGCGCCGCGCGCGCGGGCTCACAGTCGGCTGCGACCGGCGGATTTGACCGCCTGAAGACGCTGGTAGGCACATGGGACGCCGTGACTCCGGAAGGCGCACCGCTGACGAGCACCATTCGCCTGGTGTCCAACGGCACGGCGATTGAGGAAACATTTCAATCAACTGAAGCGCATCAGATGGTAACGCTGTACTCACGCGACGGGGACAAGATCGCCATGGTCCACTTGTGCGAGATCGGCAATCAGCCGCGCATGGAGACCCCGTCGATTGCGGCTGGTGCGCGCGACTTTGATTTTTCGTTTACAGGCGCGACAAACCTGGCAAGTCCTGAGGACATGCACATGCATCACATGTTCCTGCAGATTGCAGACAACGACCATTTCAACGAGACCTGGACGCTCCATGCGAACGGCAAGGACCAGGAACATGCATTGTTCCACTTCACCCGGCGGAAGTCTTAATCTCGCCGGCAGGAATGGTCATGACGAAAGCGATTGAGCAATCGGTGCGGTTCACCGCTCCGCCAGAGACGCTGTTTGACACCTATCTCGATTCAAGGCAGCACTCTGCCGCTACCGGCGGCAGAGCGACCATGAGTCGCAAGGTGGGCGGCACATTCACGGCTTGGAATCGCCAGCTCCGCGGGCGGAACTTATTGATCGTGCCAAAACGCCTGATCGTTCAGGCCTGGCGAGCTGCGCACTGGAAGGCGAGCGACCCTGATTCCATTCTGATTCTGCGATTCAGCAAGGTTCGCGGCGGCGGGCAGATCGATCTGGTTCACGTAAATGTTCCTCAATACGACCACAAGGGGGTGACCAGAGGCTGGCCGCATTACTACTGGAAGCCGTGGAAGAAGTATATTGCGGCGAAATCCAAGCGCCGCTAGCCCCCGCCGACGAAGTGCACGATTTCGAAGCTGTCACCGGATTCAACCAAAGTTTTCTTCCAGAGAGTGCGAGGCAGAATGTCCAGATTGCGCTCGACAGCCACGCGCCCGGAGGACATCCCAAGGTGATCGAGCAGCGTGGCGACGCTGAGGCCTTCGGGAATGTCGCGGCGTTCGCCGTTGATCGTAACTGTCATTGTTCGGCGCGAAACTGCAGCAATCCCCTGCTGGAGTGACCGGGAGCAGATCCAAAACGAGACTTATGGGTCGTCACTTGCTGCGCGAGCGCATCGCGAAGCGTATCTCGTCCTTGCTGCCATCGGCCTGCGCGTGTATCACCAGCGCAAGATCGCCTTTTCCGAGCGGCGGCAGCGGAAACTCAATCCGCACGCGGCCCCGATCGTCGCTGGTTCCCGCGTAATGAGACGCTTCCGATGCGCCTTCGATCGCGGCTTTCACCTGCGCGCCCGCCTGCGGCTGCCGATCGGCTCGCCGCACAATTTCCAGGTCGAGTGACACGTTGCCGCCTTCCAGCCACGACGTCGGATTCAGCAGCTGCACCTGAATCCCGCCGGTGCGGACGGCAAGCTCCATGGCCGCGGCAATCTCCGCCGTAAACGCGCCCGCGCGCAGATCTCCGATGACCCGTCGATGTTGCTCCTGAACCCGCTCGCCAAGAACATCCGCGCTGAATTCGGGCGATTGGGCGAATTCCTGATAGCTCGAGGCCAGGCGGTGCAGAATTCGCCCGTGTTGGTACACGGCCGTATCGATGACCGGATGGCTTGGACCCCGGTCCTCGGTTTGCACATGGAAGACCTGATCTCCGACGTGAACGTCGGTGTTAAATCCGGAACTCATCGCCTGCCGATCCCCTTTTCGGTGAACGTAGCGAGCCTCCCCCGTAAATAAAATCTTGGGGAGTTCATTTGACCGGTGTACTCTCGAACGCTATTATAGCAGCGGCTTTAAAATGAACAGCAACTACCTCGACAGCTACGGCCCGCTTTTGCTCATGTTTATACTGGCGGCCGGACTGGCCGCCCTGCTGATCACTCTTTCCGCCGTGGTCGGCAAGCACAAGCCAACTCGAGAAAAAGACCAGCCGTACGAATGCGGAATTCTCCCTACGGGCGACGCGCGCCATCCCTTTTCGGTTCATTTCTACATGGTGGCCCTGGTTTTCATTCTGTTCGATATCGAGGCGATCTTTCTGTATCCTTGGGCGCTCGTTTACCACAAGTTGAATGTGTTTGGATTTGTGGAGATGTTGCTCTACATTGTCATCCTGCTGGTTGGTTATATTTTCCTGTGGAAAAAGGGCGCGCTCAACTGGGACAGCTAGTCGCCCGTCCGGGATCGGGTCCATCGTGGAATCGCAAGAAGTCAGCAGCAACGCCGCCGTACAGAAGCTGAGGGACTGGGACAAGCATGCCGTCGCCGAAGTAATTGAATTCCGAGGCGAAACGACGGTTGTCGTCCCCCCGCAACACCTTGCACGCGCGGCTGAATTTCTTGCCGGCGAGCCTTCCCTGCGATTTACCTACCTTTCCGACATTACGGTGGTCGACCGGTTTCCGATGGAGCCGCGCTTTGAGCTGAATTATCACCTGCTCTCGATCGACCTCGGGCTGCGCTTGCGTTTGCGGGTGCGCTTGGCGGGTCTTGAGCCGTCCGTGCCGACGCTCACGCCGGTCTGGCCTACGGCCAATTGGCATGAGCGGGAGAATTTCGATCTTTTTGGCATTCGATTTCAGGGGCACCCCGACCTTCGCCGGATCTTGATGCCGGACGATTGGGAGGGATATCCGCTCCGCAAGGACTACCCCGTCGAGGGATTCCGCTAGGCTCGTCGGGCGAAGACGGATTTCATGAACACAAAGACGACAGTCATCGAGACGCCAGCCGGGCCCGCCCAGGCGATGGTCCTCAATATGGGTCCTCAGCACCCGTCCACGCACGGCGTTCTGCGCGTGGTCCTGGAGCTGGACGGGGAAATCGTCCTGTCGGCCAAGCCCGAGATCGGCTACCTGCATACGGGCATTGAAAAATCCTGCGAATCAAAGACCTATTCTCAGTGCATTACGCTCACCGACCGTATCGACTACCTTGCGCCGCTGTCCAACAACCTCGCTTTCTGCCTCGCCGCAGAACGCCTGATCGGAATCGAAGTTCCCAAGCGCGCGCAGTACATCCGCGTGCTGCTCACCGAGCTGACGCGAATTACCTCGCACCTGGTTTGGCTGGGAACGCACGCCATTGATCTGGGCGCGATGACTGTTTTCCTGTACAGCTTCCGCGAGCGCGAAGAGATCATGAAGATCTACGAGTACGTCTCGGGCCAGCGGATGATGACCAGTTACTTCCGCATCGGCGGGCTTGCACTTGAGCCGCCTCCGGACTGGCTCGATCGTGTCCGGCGCGTTATAGACGCCCTGCCCGGCCACATTGACGAATACGAGACCCTGCTGACGAAAAACCGCATCTGGTGGGGCCGAACCAAGGGCGTGGGATACCTGAGCGCGGCAGATGCAATCGCCATGGGCGCTTCCGGTCCGATGCTTCGGGGCAGCGGCGTGGCCTTCGATGTCCGCAAGGCGTTCCCGTACTCCAGCTACGAGGAGTTCGATTTCAACGTGCAGACCCAAACGGCCGGAGACTGCTACGCGCGATACCAGGTACGGGTGGCCGAAATTCGCGAGAGCATCAAGATCGTCCGCCAGGCGATCGACAAGGTTACGCCCACCGGACCCTTCCGCGCCGAAACGCCCGGGATCATCCCGCCGTCCCGCGAGGAAATGAAGACTTCGATCGAAGGGCTGATCTACCACTTCAAGATTTTCACCGAGGGTTTTGCCGCGCCGCCGGGCGAGGTCTATCAGGCGATCGAATCGCCGCGCGGAGAGCTCGGCGTATTTATGGCCAGCGACGGGTCGGCCAAGCCGTACCGCGTGAAATTCCGCACCCCGTCATTTGTGAACCTGCAATCGTTGCCGAAGTTGTGCGAAGGCCGTCTGATCGCCGATGTAGTCGCCTGCATCGGCACCACCGATATTGTTCTGGGAGAAGTGGACCGCTAGCTTTCGCGACCGAAAACCGGACCATGCAACTGCCGCCACCGCTGGAAACAAAGTTCAACGAGCTTGCCGGTCGGTATCCGATCAAGCGTTCGGCGCTGATCCCCATGATGCTCTACGCTCAGGATCAGTTCGGTTCACTGAGCGATGAGCTCCTTCAGGAAATCGCCAGGCGACTGGACCTGAACATCATTCAGGTCGAGGAAACGCTCTCCTATTACTCGATGCTGCGGCGCAAACCAGCCGGGCGCAATCACATCCAGGTCTGCACCAACATTTCCTGCATGCTTCGCGGCGGCAACGAGCTGCTAAAGCACGTTCAGAAGAGGCTTGGCATCGGCCACAAGGAAGTATCTGCCAGCGGCACTTTCTCCGTTGAGGAAGTCGAATGTATCGGCGCATGCACGGGCGCTCCGGCGATGCAGGTGAATTACGACTTCTACGAAAACCTTGACTCCGACAAAGTGGACGTGATTTTCGAGCAGCTTCAGGACGGCAAGAAACCCAAGCCGTCTGCCGTCACTGCCGGATCGGTGCACGAACGGTTGCCAGCTGAAGTGCTGGTGATCAGCGAGCGGTTCGGGATCCCGAACGCCCACAAACTGGATGTCTACCGCAAGTACGAAGGCTACCGGGGCCTTGAAAAAGCCCTGAAGATGACGCCGGATCAGATCATCGACGAGGTGAAGAAGTCGAACCTGCGGGGACGCGGCGGCGCGGGCTTTCCTGCCGGACTGAAGTGGAGTTTCGTTCCCAAAGACACCTCCAAACCGAAATACATCCTGGCGAACGCCGATGAAAGCGAACCGGGAACCTGCAAGGACCGTCCGCTGATGGAAATGGACCCGCACCAGCTGATCGAAGGCATGATCATCGCTGGCCGCGCGGTCGGCTCGCACCAGGGCTACATCTATATACGCGGCGAATATCGCTACATTATCGACATCATGGACGTGGCCATCGCCGAAGCCTATGCCCAGGGCTACCTCGGCAAGAACATTCAGGGCAGCGGATTCGATTTTGAGCTTGTCACCCACACCGGCGCTGGCGCCTACGAGTGTGGCGAGGAATCGGCGCTCATGGAATCTCTGGAAGGCAAGCGGGGCTATCCGCGCATTCGGCCACCCTTCCCTGCCGTGGTCGGCCTCTATGGCTGCCCCACGGTGATCAACAACGTCGAAACGCTCAGCACCGTTCCCGCGATCATACGCAAGGGCGGAGATTGGTACGCGGCCCTGGGCACGCCGAAAAACGGCGGCACCCGGCTGTACTCGATTTCAGGCCATGTCAATCGACCCGGAATTTACGAGCTTCCGCTCGGTTTTCCGCTGCGACGTCTGATTGAAGAGGTTGCCGGCGGCATGCGCGGCGGGAAGAAACTGAAAGCCGTGATTCCCGGCGGGAGTTCGTGCCCGCTGCTGTCTGCCGACGAGATCGATGTCGCCATGGATTACGATTCGGTCGCCAAGGCGGGTTCGATGCTCGGCTCCGGCGGCACGGTAATTATGGACGAGGACACCTGCATGGTGGACGTGGCGCGTCGCATCATGCATTTCTATGCTCACGAGTCCTGCGGCTGGTGCATTCCCTGCCGCGAAGGCACCGCCTGGCTGACAAAGATGCTTGATCGTTTCCATGAGGGACTGGGCCGCGAAGAAGACATCCCGCTGATCGACGAGCTGTCCAAGAACATGCTGGGCCGTACCTTCTGCCCCTTGGGCGACGCAGCGGCGCTGCCAACCATCAGCATCGTGAAGAAGTGGCGGAACGAGTTTGAGGACCATCTCCACGGCAAATGCGCCTACAACAGCGCCGCGGAACTCATTGCCGGAGCGCACTAAGGCGGCCATGGCAGATCAAAAACAGATCGCGTTCACAATTGACGGCCGTCCGGTGACGACGGTTGCGGGCACGCTCGTGATTGAAGCGGCCAAGAGCCAGGGGATCGAAGTCCCGTCGTTCTGTTACTACCCGGGGTTGTCGCTTCAGGCCGCTTGCCGCATGTGCCTGGTCGAAGTCGAAAAGATGCCGAAGCTGCAAACCGCGTGCACGCTTGTGGCAACCGACGGCATGGTGGTGAAGACCTCAACCGACCAAGTCCACAAAGCGCGCAAGGACATGATCGAGTTCCTGCTTTCAAATCATCCTCTGGACTGCCCGGTGTGCGACAAGGGCGGTGAGTGCGAGCTGCAGGACATGACCTTCCGCTACGGCCTGGACAAGACACGCTTCATCGAGGAAAAGCTCCACACGCCGGAGCAAAAGTGGTCGCCCCTGGTCTATTACGACGCCCCGCGCTGCATTCTCTGCTTCCGCTGCGTGCGCGTCTGCGACGAAGGGATGGACGTGAAGGCTTTGGGCGTCGGCTCGCGCGGCGTGCTGTCGGTGATCTTGCCCAACAAGCCGGACGAACTGGCCTGCGAAGAATGCGGCATGTGCATCGACATCTGCCCGGTCGGAGCGCTTACCAGCGGCACGTATCGCTATCAGACACGCCCCTGGGAAATGACCTACGTGGGAACCCCCTGCGCGCACTGTTCCAACGGGTGCAAGACCACGCTGAGCGTGCGCAACAATGAAATCCTGCGCGCCAACAACCGCGATCACTCCGGCGTCAACGGCGAGTTCCTGTGCGCCAAAGGGCGCTTTGGATACGACTTCACCTCGAATGCCGAGCGCATCCGCCAGCCGCTGGTTCGCCGCAACGGAAAGCTCGAGCCCGCGAGTTGGGAAGATGCGCTCGAGGAAGTTGCACGAAGACTGAAACTGGCACACGAAACGCACGGCCCCGAGGCCATCGGCGTCGTGGGCTCCAACCACACCACGAACGAAGAAAACTATCTGTTGAACCGTTTCGCGCGCGTCACACTGGGCACCAACAACCTCGACCATCACCGCACGGCGGACTACGCAGGCCTTGCTGCCGCGCTTGGACTGCGCGCGAAGGATTCACTTGCGACAGTGGCCGATGTCTACAACGCGCCGGCGGTGCTGCTGATCGGCAACGACGTCACGCAGCAGAACCCGCTGGTGGCCTGGCAGATTCGCACCGGTGTCCGCCACCATGGTCTGCAGCTCTACGCGATCAACAGCCTGCCAAGCAAGATTCATCGTCAGGCCAAGATCGCAGTCGAAGTCGCCAAGGGCCAGGAGCATCAGGCGCTGCGCTGGCTTGCGACCGAGAAGGGCCAGTTCGATCCAAAGACGACCGAGGCGCTGGTGCAGCTCAAAGCGGCGCTTGAAGCCGAAAAAGACGTGGTCGTCCTTTTTGGTGCGGATATCCAGGGCGCCGCGATCCGCGATCTTGTTTCACTCACCGCACGTTTCGGCGGCAAGACAAAATTCATGGCCCTGGGCGATTACGCGAATTCCAGGGGGGCCGCCGACATGGGGATTCTGCCCGACCGCCTGCCCGGTTACGCGCACCTGTCGGACCCCTCTGAGCGAGCGAGATTTGCCAAGCTCTGGGGCGGTGAGATCTCCGCGAAGCCGGGGTTGACGGCCCGCGCAATGATGGAAGCTGCGGTCGCGGGAAAATTGAAGGTCCTCTACGTGGTCGGCGCAAATCCGCTGAAGACCTTTAGCGTCGCGCAGCCGGACAGGCTCGCGGGCTTGGAGCTCGTGGTCGTTCACGACATGTTTCTGACCGAGACTGCGCAGCGAGCCGATGTCGTCCTGCCGGCCGCCTCCACCTACGAAAAAGACGGATCGCTTACCAATACGGCGGGTGAAGTGCAGCTCACGCATCGCTCGATCGATCCACAGGGGCCGCGGAGCGATTTCGACCTGCTTCGCATACTTTCGCACCAGCTCAGCACGCTCGGAATCGGCACGCCGATCCGGCTGCGCACGCCCGAAGCGGCACTGGATGAAATCCGGCAGAACGTTTCCGGATACGACCTGTCACCGGCGACACTGCTTGCGGGCGGCTCCGAACTTTCAACAGCCACGAGCAAGGCGCCCGAGGCTGCGTATGACGTGCCGGCCGGCACGGTTTTCTCTTCACAGGATTATCTGTTTACGAGCGGCACCCTGGGCCGGTACTGTTCCAGGCTCACATCGACGAACGAGGCAAAACAGACGCCGTGGGTTTCATCTCCCAACACCCAGTCCTGGTGGCAGCGGTAGTCAAGGTCGCCGTCCTGCTGTTTATTGTGATGACGGGCTTGGCGTACCTCACCTGGCTTGAACGCAAGGTGATCGCGCATATCCAGTCGCGCTGGGGCCCCTATAACGTGGGCGCACACGGATTGCTCCAGCCTCTGGCTGACGGCCTGAAGTTTCTTTTCAAGGAAGACGTGATGCCGCCGATCGCCGACCGGCTCATCTACACCCTTGCGCCTTTCCTGGCACTCTCGCTCGGTCTGACGGCCATCGCCCTGATTCCATTCGGACCTCCGGAAAGGCTGTTCCTGGGGCAACCGATTTTCGTGGTCTCGGACATCAATCTCGGTTTGTTGTTCGTGTTCGCCATCACCTCGATGGGAGTCTATGGCGTCGCGCTCGCCGGATGGTCCTCGAACAGCAAGTATGCACTGCTCGGCGGTCTGCGCAGTTCGGCGCAGATGATCAGCTACGAAGTTTCCCTCACGATTTCTGTTGTCGGAGTGCTGCTGCTGGCCGGTTCGCTTGACTTCAACCAGCTCATCGAAGCCCAGCGGGGATATTTCAGGTACCTGCCGTTTATCCCCAGATGGAATATCGTTCCGCAGATCATCGGGTTTCTCTGCTACCTCACCGCTGCGATCGCAGAAACCAACCGCGTCCCCTTTGATCTGCCCGAAGCTGAAACCGAGCTGGTCGCCGGATTCCATACCGAATACTCGGCATTCAAGTTCGCCATGTTCTTCATGGCTGAATACGCAAACATGATCACGGTATCGTGTCTTGCCACCATTCTTTTCCTGGGCGGGTGGCTGTCGCCCTTTCCCGACACCTGGACGTGGCAGAACTATCTGCCCGGCGCCGGCCTTTTGCTGCTCGCGGCCTATTGCGCATGGAACACGGTGTCGGAGATGCGCGGGTTTGCACGGCTCCAGTTTGCTGTCGTCACAATGCTTGCCCTTGGAGGCGGATTGGTGTGTCTGTACCCGCCTGTTGCGGTCCACATTCAAGGGCCGTTCTGGTTTACGGCCAAAATCCTCGGGATCCTGTTCTTCTACATCTGGATGCGGGCCACTTTGCCGCGGTTCCGCTACGACCAGTTGATGTCGTTCGGCTGGAAGCTGCTGTTGCCGGTATCGATTGCGAATCTGGTGGTCACGGCGTTCGTGATCGTCTGGCCCCTGCTGAGGCACGGATGAACATAGCGATCCTCATGTTCTTCGTCTGCGCGCTGCTCGCCGTGGCTGGGGCGGTCGTGCTGATCCTGGCGCAGGAGCCGATTCACAGCGCGCTTGCGCTGGTCCTGGTGATGATGGCGCTCGCGGTCCTGTACCTGCTGCTGGGCGCGCCGTTCATCGCCGCAGTGCAGGTCATCGTGTACGCAGGCGCCGTCATGGTTCTGTTCGTTTTCGTCATCATGCTGCTCAATGCGGGTGTGGAGGAGCGCACCGACTTCAGCAAAATCGCCAAATTTGCGGGTGTTCCGCTGGGCTTCCTGCTGCTTCTGGAGATCGCCCACTGGCTTGCGCATTCGCCCATCGGCACGGCGATCGCAAACGGCGTGGGCTCCTCAAATGAAGCGGCCGATACCGCGAACCTCTCCGAGATGCTTTTCCGGCAGTATCTGTTCCCGTTTGAGGCGACCTCGATCCTGATACTGATTGCGATCCTGGGCGCCCTGGTGCTGGCGAGGAAGGAACCCTCATGAGCGCCGTTCCCATTTCCTATTACCTGGTGCTGAGCGCGATTCTGTTCGGACTGGGTGTGGTTGCGTTCGTATTCAAGCGCAACATCATCACGATGTTCATGTCCATTGAACTGATGCTCAACGCCGTGAATCTTGCTTTCGTGGCGTTCGCACGCGCGCACAACTCGCTCGATGGTCTGGTTTTCGTATTTTTCGTGATTGTCGTCGCGGCGGCCGAGTCTGCGGTGGGTCTCGCAATTGTGATCATGCTCGCACAGAATCGCCAGTCGCTGAACGTCGAACGCATCAATCTGCTCAAGCTCTAATGCTGCTACTCAACCATCTCTGGATCATTCTCGCGCTGCCGCTTGCCGGCGCCGCGATCAACGGCCTATTGGGCAAGCGCTGGCCGCAATCGACCGTGAATTCGGTGGCTATAGGCTCGGTCGTTTTGTCGTTTCTGGCCGCGGCGGAAACCGTTCGCGAGTTCCTGGGTCTTGCGGCCGCCCAGATTCCCTTCATCGGGAACTACTTTACCTGGATGGTCGCAGGCGAAGCGACGCCGCATCCGTTCCGGGTGGATTTCGCCCTGCAGGTCGACCAGCTTACCGTCGTGATGTTGCTCGTCGTGACCTTCGTCGGCATGCTCATCCACATCTATTCAACCGGATACATGGCCCACGAAGGCGGCTACTACCGGTTCTTCAGCTACCTGAATCTGTTCATGTTCTTCATGCTGACGCTGGTGATGGGCGCAAACCTCATCGTCATGTTCGTCGGGTGGGAGGGCGTCGGGCTGTGCAGCTATTTGCTGATCGGTTTTTGGTTCCTGAAGAAATCCGCTGCCGATGCCGGTAAAAAGGCTTTCATCGTCACGCGCATCGGCGACTTCGGATTCACCGTCGGCATCCTGCTCGTATTTGCGACCTTCGGCACCGTGGCATTCGGTGAAATTTTCTCGCAGGTGGCGGACAAGCCCGTCGATGTTCTGACCACGATCTGCCTGTTACTGTTCGCCGGCGCAATCGGCAAATCAGCCCAGCTACCTCTCTACGTCTGGCTCCCGGACGCGATGGAGGGTCCCACACCGGTCAGCGCGCTGATCCACGCCGCGACAATGGTTACTGCCGGCGTCTACATGGTTGCGCGCATGAATCCGCTGTTCTCGCGAGCGCCGGCTGCCATGCTGGTGGTCGCGATCGTCGGCGCGGTGACCGCGTTTTATTCAGCGACCATCGGCCTGGTCCAGACCGACATCAAGAAGGTCCTGGCCTACTCGACCGTCTCGCAACTTGGCTATATGTTCCTGGCCTGCGGTGTGGGCGCCTACAGCGCTGGCATTTTCCACCTGATGACCCACGCGTTTTTCAAAGGGCTGCTGTTCCTCGCAGCCGGCAGCGTGATCCATGCCATGGGTGGCGAGCAGGACATGATGAAGATGGGCGGCTTGCGAAAGAAAATTCCGGCCACCTATTGGACGATGTTCATCGCGACTCTTGCAATTGCCGGCATCCCGGGTTTCGCGGGATTCTTCAGCAAGGACGCGATCCTCGAGGCTGCCTACTCCGGCCCCTACGCCAACCTTCTGCTTTGGGGTTTGGGCGTCGCCGGTGCTGGACTGACATCGTTCTACATGTTCCGTCTGATATTCCTCACCTTCTTCGGTGAGCCGCGCTATGACGAGCATGCGGTCCACGTCCATGAATCAACGAAGAACATGACCATCCCGCTGATGGTTCTGGCGTTCCTGTCGATCTTTGGCGGCTGGTTCGCGGCGCCGAAGCTGGTCGGCGGAATCGACTATTTCGAGAAGTTCGTGGCGCCGGTTTTTGCGGCCTATGCGCCCGCCTCTGGCGCAGTGTCTCCGGTCGCAACCGAAGTTCCGGCAAGTCCCGCGATGGATTTGCTGCACGCGCTGACGGGCTGGCCGGTGATTGTGGGTGTGCTCGGCCTGCTGGTGGCCTGGTGGTTCTACATCAAGAGACCGGACACTCCCAAGCGCTTGGCCCAAAGCGTCCACGGTCTTTACACGCTTCTGCTCAATAAATATTACGTGGACGAAATCTACGCTGCATTGATCGTCCGGCCGCTGCTCTGGATTTCGACCAACGTCCTCTGGCACGTGGTGGATGAAGGCCTGATCGACGGCACCGTGAACGGCACGGCCACCGTAGCGCGCGGATCGGGTGCCCAGGCCCGCAAGCTGCAGTCGGGCAACACGCGCAGCTACGCCGCCTGGGTGATTCTGGGCGCAGTTGGATTTACGGCGATTCTATTCGGGCTTCTGGGGGTCGCGCGCTAACGTGGGAACACAGGGATACTTGCTCACGGTCATCACGTTTCTGCCGCTTTTCAGCGTGGGAGCGGTTCTATTGCTGCGCTCCGACGACCAGATCTGGATTCGCCGGATTGCTCTTGCGGCTTCGCTCGCCGAATTTGCAGTGTCGCTGCTGTTGCTGCGCGGATTCGATTCTGCGAACCCGGAATACCAGTTCGTCGAACGGCACGCCTGGATCGGCGAATCGATTCAGTATCACCTCGGCGTCGATGGCATCAGCTTGTTCCTGGTCCTTCTGACCACCTTCCTAACGCCGATCGCCATTCTCTGTTCCTGGGAATCCATCCACGAAAACGTAAAGGGCTTCTTCGTTGCTTTGCTCCTGATCGAGACGGCCATGATCGGCGTGTTCGTTTCACTGGATCTGTTCCTGTTCTTTGTATTCTGGGAACTCACGCTGATCCCGATGTATTTCATGATCGGCATGTGGGGCCACGACCGGCGCATCTACGCGGCCGTGAAATTCATTTTGTACACCATGTTCGGCTCGATTCTGATGCTGGTCGCTATTGTGTGGCTGTATGGCAAGGCGGGGACGTTTGACTTCCCCGATATCCTGGCCCTGATGCAGTCCGGTCAGCTCGTGTTCCCGCCCACGACCGAGCTGCTCATGTTCGGCGCTTTTTTCCTCGCCTTTGCGATCAAGGTTCCGTTGTTCCCGCTGCATACCTGGCTGCCGGATGCGCACACCGAGGCGCCGACGGCAGGCTCGGTGATCCTTGCCGGAGTCATGCTGAAACTCGGCACCTACGGCATCCTGCGTTTCTGCCTTCCGCTGTTTCCTGAAGCCGCGCACCGTATGGCGCAGCCCATCGCAGTTCTGGCAATCATCGGCATCGTATACGGAGCGCTCGTCGCGACCGTGCAAACCGACTTGAAACGCCTGGTGGCCTACACGTCGGTCAGCCACCTCGGTTTTGTGGTCCTGGGGATTTTCGCGTTCAACACCGTCGCGATTCAGGGCGCCATCTTCCAAATGCTCAGCCACGGAGTTTCAACCGGCGCGCTGTTCTTGGGCGTTGGCATGCTCTATGACCGCCGCCACACCTTTGAAATCAAGCAATATGGCGGTCTGGCAACGCCCATGCCGGTGCTGATGTCCTTCTTCCTGTTCATTTCCCTCTCGTCGCTCGCCCTGCCCCCGCTCAACGGATTCGTGGGCGAGTTCCTGATCCTGATCGGCACATTCCAGACCCATCACGCGTGGGCCTCGTGGGCCTCAAGCGGAGCGGTGCTTTCGGCTATCTACCTTTTGTGGGCCTACCAACGGGTGGCGCTTGGCGAGGTAACTGTTGAAAAGAACAAGACTTTGCCGGACGCCTCGACGCGCGAACGCATTATTCTTGCGACCGTGGCGGTTGCGATCCTGTTCCTGGGCATCGCTTCTCCGCTGTTCACCCGCCGCATGGAAGTTTCAGTGAACAACGTCCTTGAACAAACCTCAGGTTCGCGCAATGCGTCGCGCCCTGTGGTGGCCCCGACTGCTCCGGGCGTCGCGGCGACGATTCCACACCGGGCCCTACCGGCCGTCGCCGAACTGCAGGTGCGGCCGTGATTCCGATGCCCGACGGCCAGTTCATGAATCTGCACCGGCTCGCTCCGGAAGTCGTGCTGTGCCTGTTCGGCATGATCGTGATGGCCGTCGATCCATTTGTCGGAGCCGCGCGCAAGCGCACACTGGGATGGCTTGCTCTGGTGGGCGCGGTGCTTGCGCTTGCTTCGGTGCATGTCGCGAATCATTTTCCCGGCCCGGCCTATAGCGATCTGATTCATGCCGATTCTTTCAGCATGTTCCTGCACGTGGTCATACTTTCGGCCGTGGTGATGGCCATCTTCGGATCGCTCGATTACCTGGATCAGGAGAATATCCAGCGCAGCGAATACTACGCGCTGGTATTGTTTGCGGCGGCCGGCATGGGCATTCTCGCCGGCGCAAATGAACTCGTCACTGCATTCGTAGGCCTGGAAATCAGTTCGATCGCCACCTACGTTCTGGTCGGGTTCCGCCGGCGCTCGCCGGTTTCAAACGAGGCCTCACTCAAATACTTTCTGCTGGGCTCGTTCGCGACGGCATTCTTCCTGTACGGGATTGCCATGGTCTACGGCGTCACCGGCACGACGCGTATCGAAGACGTCCAAGTGGCGCTGAATGAGGCCGTGACGTCGGGCGGACACGTTCCCGCGCTTGCCATTTTGGGCCTGGGACTGATTTTGGTCGGCCTTGGCTTCAAGGTCGTCGTCTCGCCCTTTCAGATTTACGCGCCCGACGTCTATGAAGGAGCGCCCACGCCAGTCACAGCGCTGCTGGCTTCGGGCCCCAAGGTTGCGACGTTCGCGATCATGATCCGCATCTTCTACGTGTCATTTTCCGCGGCTCAGGGTTATTGGTTCTGGGCCGTCTGCGTTTGCGCGGTGCTGACCATGCTGATTGGCAACCTCGGTGCGCTCATGCAGACCAACGTAAAGCGGATGCTCGCCTACTCGTCGATTGCGCACGCTGGCTATATCCTGGTCGCCTTTGCCGCTTCAACCGCACTGGGAGTTGCCGCGGTCCTGTTTTATCTGGCGGCGTATGTGTTCATGAAGGTCGGTGCGTTCGTCATCATCACACACCTGGGCCAGCAGGATGAAAAGCGGCTCTTGATTCAGGACTACTCGGGCCTGGCTTCGAAGCAGCCCGTAGTTGCGGCCTGCTTCTCGCTGTTTCTGCTCTCGCTGCTAGGCCTGCCTGCGACCGGCGGTTTTGTGGGGAAATTTTTCGCGTTCCAGGCTGCGCTGGGAGTTAGCAGGCGTGCGCTGGTACTGCTGGTGGTCATCGCCGCGATCAACACGATTATCGGCGCCTACTACTACCTGCGCGTGATCATCACCATGTATTTCCAGGCACCCCACAGGGACTATGCGCCGACGCCGGTCCCGGCCGCCGTGGCAATTGCCCTGGTCATCGCTGCTGCCGGCACGCTCTACCTGGGCATCCTGCCGTCCCGCGTTTGGGACCTGGCGCAAACCGCCGCCGGATCCCTGTTCCCGCACTAACTCAGAGCATCTGTTCCCCTCGCCGCAGCCGTAATCGATCTCGCGCCGAAGCCTCACTCAAAACAAAAGCGCCCCGGGGTCCGCTTGAGGCAGACCCCGGGGCGCCTTTTCCGACTGATGCCGCCTGGTTCGTTTACTTGATCAGAACGATTACCAGCGCATACAAAGTGAGCGACTCGATCAGCGCCACGCCGATGATGAACGCAGTTCGGACCGCCCCGCCCGCTCCCGGATTGCGCGCCGTGCCCTCGCAAGCCGCTGCGGTCGCAAGTCCCTGCCCGATACCGCAGCCCGCCGCCGCAATTCCCAGAGCGAACGCCGCCGCCACTCCGACCCAGTTCGTCGTGTGTTCGGGCGCCGCTGCTGCTTGGGCGAACGTGACCGGCGCAACCATGAGCGCCAGAACCGCAACCAGCAAAATCCACGCTGCTTTCTTGGTCATGTCTTCTCCTGTTTTATGTATGTGCCGCCAGGAGGTGGTTACCGGAAGTCCGGGGGGACGACCGGTCTCACGCTGGCTGCCTTTGATGCCCGACTAGTGCTCTTCCGCGGACGCAAGTCCCAGATAAACGATTGCCAGAATGCTGAAGATAAAGGCCTGCAAGAAAGCCACAAACACGTGCAGCAGAGCAAGCACCAGGGGAATCGCAACCGGCACGACGCCCGCGGCGTATCCTGCCGGATTGAGATGGCTCACGAACTCGAAGACGGAAAGCGAAAGCGCCAGGAACGAGACGTAGAGCAGCTCGCTCACCATCATGTTGGCCCAAAGCCGGACGGAGAGCGAAAGCAACCGCGCGAAATGGCTGACAGTCTCGACAATGAGCATGATGATGTTGATCGGAAACAGCTTGGGCATCGGCCCCAGCAGCGACTTGGCATAGTGGAGGCCGCCGTGCCTCCCGATGCCGATCGCGTTGTAATACAGGAAAACGATCACCGCCAGCCCCAGCGGCACGGTGATCGTGGCCGTGGGCGACGCAAATCCGGGCACGAGTGAAATCATGTTGCAGAAAAGAATGAAAATGCCGACCGTGGCAACGATCGGGATATGGCGGTCGGCTCCGTGCCCGACGATATCGTCCATCAGATCCTTCACCCCGACGCCCATGGGATTGGTGATCACGAATTCCATCACTTGCTGCGTGGGACCGGGACGGTCAACCGAGATGCGCCCCTTGAGCCACAGGAAGAACAGGACGGAAAGCAGAACGACCAGGAGCTCCATCGAGAAGGAATTCGTAATCGGATACTTCGGATCATCCGGCGTGATGTGCAGCAGAGCGAGCAGCGCAAGAGCGACCTTGCCCAGAAGCGCGTTTACAACCTTTGTCACACCGAGAACTTGCTCGTCGCCCATGCTTCTCCAGGAAGAGGCGTTTACCGGAATTTGTCTTGCGAATCGGACTTACGGAGTGTTCCAGCGGTGCATTCCGTGGGCTAATTCATACCCAAGCTCGAGCACGATCGCCGGCACCACCGCTACCAGCCCGCACAGAAATGCAATCGCGGGCAACCGCAGCCAAGCGAGAATAGCATAGGCCACAACGAGCAGCAATAACAGGCGGCCGAAGAACTTTGCGTGCACCGCTGGCGGCACCCTTGGATTTTCAAGCGTAGCCTGCGCCTGGCCGAGGCGGATCAGCGCCGCGCCCCCCCGTCTTAACCACCGAAAGTTCAGCCAGCAGAGCGCCGTTCCCACCGCCGCTCCTTCGGCTGCGCGGACGCCCCAGCCGATTGCCGCGCCCAGAGTCATCGCGGCGCCCAGTGCGATCATGAACCATTCGATGCGGTGCTCAATCGCGGTATATTCTGCGTCATTCACTCTTCTTGTCTCCGGCGCCCGCAAGCTTTATGACTTCGCGAAGCCCGAGCGCGACGCCGCAGACGCCAAGCACGATCATCATCCATGGTTTCGTATGCAGTTCGAGGTCCACAAAATAGCCGATACCCCCGGCGATAACCGGAGGCCCGGCGATCAGAAACGGCAATTCCATCGCCATAGCCATCTGTTTGACGGCTCCGCCGGAATTCTTGTTCGGTCTGGGATCCTGCAACTCCACGTTGCCCCTTAACGCTTCTTTTTGAGCTTGAAGACCCGCTCGGCGTTCTCGTGATAGATCTTTTGCTTGTCGTTCTCCGGAATCCGCGCCGCATCCAGGAAGTCCACGGCGTCGGGATGGTCCTGGTAGGGATAATCAATGGCCCACATGATGCGGTCCGCCCCGACGGCCTCGATGCAGAACTTCAGCGTTGGTTCCCAGTTCATGCCGCTGGTGGTGATGTAGAAGTTCCTTTTGAAGTATTCGCTCGGAGTCAATTTGAGCTTGGGCCGATCAAAACCGATTCGCACCCGGCCGTGCATGAAGTCCAGACGATAGAGCCAGTAAGGTATGCCCTCGCCCATATGACCGAGGACGATCTGCAGACCCGGAAAATGGTCCAGAACTCCGCTGGTGATAATGCGGAGTCCATGAAGTCCGGTCTCGGCCTGATAGCCCCAGATCGCGTGCTCCAGGTGATCGGTCCGGAACGCCTTGGCCATCAGAGGAATCGGCGCCCGAGGATGAATGTAGAGCGGCACCTTCAGCTCAGCGATGGCCTCCAGGATCGGCCAGTATTTTCGTTCGCTCAGATATTCGCCGTTGGTGTGGGAGTTGATCATGATGCCGCTCAGCTTAAGCTTCGTGATCGCGCGCTCAATTTCCTTCACCGCGCTGGCCGGGTCCTGCGGGGCGATGGTTGCAAGCCCCGCAAAACGGTCCGGGTGCCGCTGTATGGCTTCGTGCAGACGATCGTTCCCGATTTCGGCAACCGCGTTGCCCTTGTCCGGACTCATCATTTGCACACCGGTCGAGGTCAGCGCGAGCAGGTGCATGTCCACGTCATACTCATCCATGGTACGCAGCCGTTGATCGAACAGATCGAGCAGCTTGTGATACACGGGCCCGGATGGATCGGTCTGGATTTTCCACAGAAACAGATCCGGATCGTATTCCCGCGCAGTCGCGACCAAATCCCGCTGCGCATCCATCTGCTCCGGTATCGAAAATGCCTCTTCGGTTGCGATTCGCCGGTAGTGCTTCCGTTTCGTTTTCGGCTTGCTCGCGCGCACCCTGCGCTTCGGACTCATTCGGATTTCTCCTCGCTCTGGAACTGCCGGTTCGTGGCGAACGCTATGAGGTAGGCCCCAAACGAGAACGGAGTGTAGCGCAGACGGAGCCGGTTTTGCACGCGCCGCGCGGCCCGTGGGACTAGCCGTCGTGCCGCGCTCCGTGAACGACTGAAACCGAATGAGGAAGCAGATCGGCAATGGTGTCGAGTGATTCCAAGGCCCCGTTGGGGCTGCCGGGCAGGTTGATGATGATGCATTTGCCGCGAATTCCCGCAGCGCCGCGCGAAAGCACCGCGCGAGGAAACTTCTCGGCTCCGGCGGCGCGCATGTGCTCTGAAATTCCGGGGATGACGCGCTCGACTACCGCCGCGGTCGCCTCCGGCGTAACGTCACGCGGCCCTAGGCCCGTGCCGCCGGTGGTCAGGATCACGTCCGCATCACTGGAATCGGCGGCCTGTCTGAGAAGCCGTTCGATCGCGGCGCGGTCGTCAGCGCAAACGGCGGAAGAAACAATCTCCCATCCAAGTTCGCGGCAGCGCGCGATGACCGAGGGGCCGGACCGGTCCTCGGATTTTCCTTCGGCAACGGAGTCGCTGATTGTCAGAACCGAGACGCGCATGAATTCAGCTGGGGCCCGCTAGCCCTCGGTCGCTTCGACGTTTTCCGGGTCGCCGTCACGCTGGCCCTCGTCCACCAGTCGCAAGGCTTCCATCAGCAGGCCCGTCGTGGTGCGGGAGATCGTCGTGCGCACCGGAGCGGAGTTGAAATCAATTTCGAACTCACCAGCCGGCCAGCGCACCACCTGAAAGACGGCCGCCTCGCCTTCCAGTGCACCCAGTTTCGCGTCGGCGCACTGGCCCGCGGCGAAAAACAACTGGCACATTTCGCCCGCGTTGCGAATCGTGAGCCGGCAGGATTTCTGGCCCATTTCAAGCGACTGCATCAGGTCAAGGATGCTCATTTCCTCCAGGCGCCCTTGAATCACACCGGGGCGCACCGCACGGCTCTGCAATTTTTCGAGCGCCAGACGGTCAATCACTTTCTTGGTCCGCCGGATAAAATCCTTGAGGAAGAAAGGTTTGACGACGAACTCCTCCACGCCTTCGACCATCGGCCGCAGCTTCTCTTCGACATCGGCGCGGCTGGCGAGAAAGATAAAAGGAATCTGCTTGGTTTGCTGGCGGGCCCGGAGTTTTTCATAGAGCTGGCGGCCATCGAGTCCCGTCATTCGATAGTCGCAGAGGATGAGATCGGGCGGATCATCCACGATTTTCAGTAGAGCGTCGGCGCCGTCGGCTGCCGCGAAAGCCTCGCAATGCGGGGCAAGACCCTTCATCAACAGGTCCAGGATCAGGGCGTTGTCGTCCACGACCAGGACTTTGACGTCCTTGATGGGTGTCATCGCTTCCCGTTCTTCCGGGATGGCCGGCGCGCGCGCACGTAGGTTCCGCTGCGCCCTCCCGATTTCTTCACGAGATGCAACTCGGTGATCTCCATGCCGCGTTCCAGAGCCTTACACATGTCATAGATAGTCAGCGCCGCAACCGCCGCGCCTACAAGCGCTTCCATCTCCACCCCGGTTGGCCCGGTCGCCGCCGCTTCCGAGGCGATCTCAATTCCATTCTGGCATAGCTTCGCGCGCACATCCACGTGCGTCAAGGCAAGGGGGTGACAAAGCGGAATCAGATCGGAAGTGCGCTTCGCCGCAGTGATTCCGGCGATGCGAGCGATCTCAAGCGGGTCCCCTTTGGGTGATTTCATGCGCTTCAGACTTGCGACCGTGGATCGCTGCATGCGCACGAAGGCGTGCGCGAGGGCGGTTCGCGACGTCGTCGGCTTGGCCGTGACATCCACCATGCGTATGCGCCCGGCGTTGTCGTAGTGCGAGAGTTTCTTCATCGTAGGCGGCGGAAACTCGGGATCAGGGAAGATTCCGCTCAATTCTTAAGATCAATCGCAGCATTTCCAGCTCCGGCGTTTTGCGACGACAGCGTGCGGATGGCTGGACCAAGCCGATTCCGGCGCTCGCCACGCCGTCGACCAGTTGTGAGCTGCCGACCAGGCACGGCTCACGCTGCAACATCCAAGGTGGCACAACGAAAGTTGAGGCGCAAGTAGCAGGGACGGCGGGGTTCGTGGATGGAATACGTCAAACACTGTATTTTCGGCCATCCGGAACCCGCTTTCACAGGCTCCAGATGGCGGAGGCTATCGTTTGAAATGCGGAACGCTCTCAGTCTACTTCGGTGCCGGGGGAGGAGCGGGGGGATTGATGATTGCACCGTCCCAGTGCTCGTCCGCCTTGCCGTCCACGAACCGCCACATATCGAACCACGAAGTCGTGTAGGTCTTCGACGGATCCCTGGGGTCTTTAAATTCGCGCGGGGTGACCACGATGACCAGGTCACCTTCGGCCACGACCGCGACGATCTTGGTCTTGGTGATATGTTCGGGAATTTCGCTCGGCTTGCGAATGGACATGAAGAACTTGACGACGCCGTCCCGCCCCGACGCCACGTTCGGATTGTGTTGGTGATAGGCTGGCGTCAGCCATTTGTCAGCCAGATCCCAGTGATTCGCCTCCAGCAGGTCCTTCATGATGTGATATGCGGCCTGCTTGTTGGTGTTCAGCGTGGGGTTCTTGCTGGTGAAAAGAGCGTCAGCCTCGGCGCCAGTGACACCAATGACCGGTTCTTGGGCGGTCGCTGGTACACAGGCAAACAGTACTGCCAATACAGCAAGCAAACTCAGGCGTGTTTTCATGCGTGCTAGATACAACCAACCTGGAGACGATGTCAAGTGTCGGCGACGCGCGCCTGGGTCGCTTACTTCACCTCGGCCGGCGTGATGGTTGCGGGGCCCTCGCCGACGATCTCAATCTCAGCTACTTCATCCTTGGCGCCGTCATAGTGCACCTGTTTGGCCAGGTCCACCACGTAGCTGCCTGGCGGCATCGCAACGGTGGAATCGGGATCGTATTTCGTGCCCGTGCCAACCCACCAGGTCCCCGACAGAACGGTGATGTACCGGTCGTTGGGATGAAAGTGCGGGCGGCTCATGTTGTGCGGATACCATTTTACAAGCTCGATATAGAGGCCTGTCTTGGTTGGATCGCCGAGAACAACTGCGGTTTCCGCGACACCGGGCCGGCCGGTCCAGGTAATCTGACTCGGCAGCTTATAGGTGACGGCGGTAGGGTCGATGTCCGCGGCTCGGGCCGGGCCTCGGGGCACAGCCGAACCGAGTGAGGTCGCAAGAGCAAGTGACGCGAAGATGCCCATCGCGGCCGTAATTGGCCAGTACCGGCGGCTGATCGAAACAGCAACCATGATTCCCTCCTGTGCGTTCGCACCCAAGCCCGGGAAAAAATCCTGGCCGCGGTGTCCGCGGCCAGGGTCGTTTCGCGTTGTGCGGTCCGACGCTATTGCCCAGACAGTCTAACTGTTCCCGAGATACTCGACGTGAATGTACGTGCCGAGCCTCACGTTATAGGCAAGATACCAACCGTCGTGATCAGGATCTTCATAGATCACGATCTGGTCGGAATCCCAGAGCCAGTCAGAGCAGAAGCCGAAATCATATGGCGCAACGGAGAAATAGAAACCGCCGAACCAGAAACGGCTTGGCCCTCCTCCGCCCAGATGCCAGACGTGGCCGCGACCAAATCCCCCGGTAAACCGCCCATGTGCCCAGGGATGATCCATGTGATAGTGCGGGTCATCGCGCCCGGTATCGTGGCCAACCCAATGATCGCCCTTTATATCAACGTGGGGAGCAACCGGATGCCCGGGCCGGTCGGGTTGATCTTTCACGGCGGGCGCTGGATGCGCGGGGGCCTTGTAAGCAGTGGGCCCGTGCGCGGGAATATGCCCGCCGCCAACCTCGGGTCTGGCTTGATGTTGTGCGAAAACAGGAACCAAGAACAGGAAGCATGTTGCGATTAGACCGACGAATTTTCTCATGTTCGACCTCTCGTGTAGGATTAGCGCACCGATAAATAGTGCGAAAGCGTTCGGCCGGGTAACTGCGCCGCTCTGAAATTAAGACGCGGTGAGCAAGGCCAAGGTTACGCGCCTGGAAGACGCGTCCAGGGGATATTCCCGGCGGTCAGAATGTACCACGGCGCGGCAGAACGTCCACCCACTCGCCTGCCTGCAAGTGAAGCTTCGAGGCGTGTACGACCAGATAGCAGTTTCCACGCACAACGGCACCGATATCACCCGAACCTTCCCACAGAAGCACTTCCACTTTGGGTTCCGGGCCCTCCTCGCCCTTGGGCCAGGTCACCCGCGCAGGAAGAACGTGGGCGACACCTCCCTTTTCATCCACGGGATGCGCGAGTCTCGCCTTGAACAGCGGCAGCGGCTTCGGCGGACATCCGCTGAGGGCTTCGATTGCGGGAACCACAAAGAGTTCAAACGTAACCATCGTCGAAACCGGATTCCCAGGCAGGCCGAAGACCGGCTTTCCCCGGCACCATCCGAAAACCACAGGTTTGCCTGGGCGGAGCGCAACTGCGTCGAAAAAGATTTCCGCGCCGAGATCCTTCAGCACCTGTTCGACGAGATCGTATTTCCCAGCGGAAACTCCACCGCTCAGCAGCAGAAGATCGGCTTCAAGACCCTGCTCGATTCGCTCGCGAAGCTCGGCGACTTCGTCCCTGGCCGATCCCGCGGCGAGCGCTTCGCCGCCGGCCAGTGTGACCTGAGCGGCGAGCGAGATATTGTTGCTATTGCGAATCTGAAAGGGGCCGGGCGGGCAATCCACGGGAACAATCTCGTCGCCGGTCGACAGGATTGCCACGCGCGGGCGGCGGGCGACTTCGATCCGGCACTGGCCCACCTCGGCCGCAACGGCG
>Ga0209008_1000202_pt1 | contig 26095 bp, 16 predicted proteins | sample JacPin_JW_Ref_O3_FD_187963 | JGI IMG/M metagenome (GOLD analysis project Ga0209008, IMG submission 187963) | Forest soil microbial communities from Algoma, Ontario, Canada - Jack Pine, Ontario site 1_JW_Ref_O3 (SPAdes) (version 2) | ecosystem: Environmental > Terrestrial > Soil > Boreal... | reverse complement strand
CGGATCGTCTTCGGCAATCAGGATGCGGTTCTCGATTTTCTCAATGTCCGTCATGGTGCGCTCCGCTCGCACGGCCGCTCATCCCTCACTGCCGTCCAGTCCCATCGCAGGCTTTTCCCGGAGCTGTTCGGTAGCCTGCGAATCCGATAATCCCGTTCGGGACGCCGCTGCATTACCGGATCACCTGGCGGCAGAAAGATTCCAGAGCAGGCAGCAGAAGCTCGAGTTGCCGCTTTAGGTTTTCAACCAATGGATCGGCATTTCCCAGCTCGCCAGTGCGTGCCAGGCTTTCAAGATCGGCAGCCGCTTCTGAAACCATCGGCGCGCCAAGGCTCAGGGCTGCGCCCTTGATTTTGTGCGCCAGCATCTCGATCGCGCGGGCGTCACCGGTTTTCATGCCTTGCCGAATTCTTGCCATGTTCTCCGGACACTCGTCTGCGAACAGCCGCGCGAGTTCTTCAAAAAGCTCCCGGTCTCCGTCTACTCGTTCAAGCGCCGCGGCCATATCCAGGTTGCGCGGCGGGACTGCAGCGATGGAGGGCGGTGTGACGGGGTCGGGGTCCGGTTTGTCGGCCTCGACGCGCTTCATCGCGGCAAACAGTTCGGACATTCGAATCGGTTTCGTGACGTACTCGTCTGCGCCGGCCTCCAGGCATCTCTCCCGGTCTCCCTTCATGGCATGGGCTGTCAAGGCGATGATCGGCAGGTGCGCACCGGTAATTTGCTCTTTCTTTCGTATTGCGCGGATAGCCTCGAATCCGTCCATCACCGGCATCTGTATGTCCATCAGGACCAAATCGACCGATTCCCGATCCAGGGTGTCGATGGCCTCGCGGCCGTTCTCTGTCGCGAGTACGGTATGGCCCCGTTTCTCCAAAAGCGCAGTGGCCAATATCCGATTGACGGCATTGTCTTCTGCAATAAGGATCTTGAGCCTCAGGGTGTTGTCCTCATTTGGAACCGCAGGTGTAGACGATATTTTTTGCACCTCTATGGTTTGCGAGACCGCTGCCAACAGAGCGGCCATGAGCTCCGAGGGCTGCACGGGTTTCGTCAGATAGCTGGCAATCGCCAGTTTTCGGCATCGCGTCGCTTCGCCATGACGGGCGCTCGAACTCAGCAGCACGATCGGGATCCCGGCGAAATCAGAACTCCGGCGGATTTCGTGACTCAAGTCGCATCCATCCATACCCGGCATCTGCATGTCGGTGATGATCAGGCGGAAGGGCAGGCCTTGGCTCTGCGAACGTGCGAGCGCTTCGAGCGCCTCCTGGCCTCCTTTTACTGCGCGGGGTTCGAGGCCCCATGCAGATAACATCTCGACCAGAATGGTTCGGTTCGTCTCGTTGTCGTCTACCACCAGCACTCGAAGACCCGATAGCATTTCCGGATCTGGAGTTTCCTGCCAGTTCGCGCCATCACCCGCGAATCCGAAGTGACCGGTGAAATGAAACGTGCTGCCTTTTCCCGGCTCGCTTTCCACCCAAAGGTGTCCGCCGATTAGTTCCACAAGCCGCGAAGTAATCGCAAGGCCCAGTCCCGTCCCTCCGTAGTTGCGCGTTGAGGAGCTGTCCGCTTGGGTGAATGCCTCGAAGATCATGGCCTGTTTCTGCTTCGGAATTCCAATTCCTGTGTCCCGCACACGGAAGTGGAGTAGAACACCGTTCTCGTCCTCGGCTTGTTTTTCAACGTCCACGGTGACTTCGCCTCGCTCCGTAAACTTCACCGCGTTTCCCACCAGGTTCACCAATACTTGGCGCAGCCGGCCCACATCTCCTTTCAGGTGCTCCGGTACTCCCGGTCCAACGCGCCAGGCAAGCTCCAGGTTCTTCATGTGCGCCCGCTGCGCCAGCGTCTTGAGGGTTTCTCCGATGCTCTGCTTGAATTCGAAATCGATCTTCTCGATTTCAAGCTTGCCCGCCTCGATTTTGGAGAAATCCAGGATGTCATTGATCAATGTCAGGAGGGAATCCGCGGAAGTTTTTACCATCCCCAGGTATTCGCGCTGTTCAGCGTTCAGACTTGTCTCAAGCGCAAGTTCGGTCATTCCGATAATGCCGTTCATCGGGGTGCGGATCTCATGGCTCATGTTGGCCAGAAACTCGCTCTTGGCGCGGCTCCCCGCCTCGGCCGCCTCTTTCGCTCCGAGAAGCGCTTCCTCCGCGCGCTTGCGGTCGGTGATGTCCTGATAGATCGCGAGCGCGCCCGTCAGCACGCTTTCGGTGAAAATGGGAACGGCCGAGATTTCCACCTCAACAGGCGTTCCATCACTGCGGATGCGTCGCCCGAAGCCGTGTGTCGCGTGACCTTGCGCGACGGTTTTTTGATTAGACGCGAGTTCCTCGCGCGATTCCTTGTCGGTGATCAAATCGACGAGATTGTGACCGAAAATATCCTCCTGCCTGAGGAGGAACAGTTTCTCGAATGCGGGATTGCACATATTTACGATGCCACCGGTGCCGGTAACGATCATGCCCACGGGACTGTTTGCGATGACCGAGTTCAAAAACGATTTCCGTTCCATCAGTTCTCGTTCTGTCTGTTTGCGCTCCGCAACTTCCGTTTGCAACTCACGGGTGCGTTCGTCCACGCGTGCTTCAAGTTCAACGTGCGCCGATTGCAACGCGCTATCGCGCGTTTCGATATGACCGAGCATCTCGTTAAAGCGGTCCGCCAAGAACCCAATTTCGTCCTCGCTGCTTTTAGTGGCACGGAGGGAATAGTCTTTTCCGAGCGATACTGCCGAAGCTGTCTCCGCGAGTGAAAGAATCGGCTCGGAAATCACGCGCTGCAGTCTCGAGGCCAGTAGGTAGGCAGTTATGAAAGAGGCCAGAATCACAATGATAAAAATGAGTGCGAACCGCTTCGCGCGGCCATAGAGATCGCTCAAGTCGGATTTCAGATAAATCGTACCTATTTCTTCCCCGCTGAGCTGTATTGGCTGGAATAAGACCACTTGATGAGAAGTAAACACCGTGCCTTCCGGACCCCTGGTAGGGGGAGTAAAATTAGGGTCCGCGTCGCGGCGCGCGTACTTTGCGAAGACCGTTCCGTCGTGCGTGTAGATGCAGGCCTCGACGACCTGAGGCAGCGCGCGCAATGAACTAAGCGTCTCCCGAGCGGATTGCGCGTCTGAAAACATGAGCGCGGCGGTGCTGTTGGACCCGGCGATACCCGCTGCCGAAGTCAGCTCGCCGGCCAGTTCTGTGCGAAAGCTGAGGGCGTCGTACACCGCGAGCGCCGTGCAGGCCAACAAAATGGAGACACCACATGTCACCAAGATAATTCCCTTGAGTTTCCGCCCGATCGACTTGTCGCGCCGCGTGTGCATGTCAGCTCCTGTCGTTCTTGGGCGCGTCATGAACCACGCGGGCCAGTGAGAGCAGCTTTGAGCTTACCTTCAGGCCGGCGCGGTCGGCGGCGTCTGGATTGATCAAGAATCGAACATGGTTGTCTTCGCGAGTGAACTGGATCATGCCGCCCGCCGCCGCGAAGCCGTCGGACTCTCCCACGAGCAGAACGCCTGCTCCGCGAAGTTGTTGGATGACGTCGGCCAGATGAGCTGTTTCGGACTGGCTGACGAATACCATATGGCACTGCTTGGCCTGGGCGACGTTTTTGAGGCGGCTGATCGCTACTGGCCGGTTGTCGACGCTCTTGTCACGAAGAACATCGTCCATCGCATGTCCGAACGGGTCCGTTCCCAGGATGCAGATGCTGAAGGGCGATTGAGCGGTTGGAAAGCTTGCCGCCGGCCAATCGATGAACTTCGCAAAGTTGAACAGGAAAGCGGCCTTGAGCTGATACTCGCCCGGCGCCTCAGTCTGCGCCCGATCGACTGGAGCACGAGCGCATGACAACAGCGCCACCAGAACCAGCACGGTCGATTGCCGCCAGGCCGACCCGATTCTGCGCGATCGAGCCTTTCGCCCGGATGCCCGCACAGCGCTTCGCGCATGGTCGGAAGCATTCAATGTAAGTGTCTGGCTCACCGGAACCGCCATGTGAACTTCGCGTACGCGTCACGCTTAACGAGCGTCGTTCTCACGCTACCGGTGGGATCGACGAATTCTGCATGGGTATCGCCCAAGAGATTCTGACCAAAGATACCCAGGGTTACGCCCTCGGCGAACTGCCATGACAGCCCGGAATCAAGCCTCGTATAGGCGCGCTCTACGGGATTTGCCAGGCGGTCCACGAAAAACACCGACGCATCCCAGCTGAGGCCGTGCGCGAGTTCAAAATGCGACCGAAGCTGCGCCGAGTGGTCCGGGCTGCTGCCCTGTGCCTGGCTCACAGACGTCGTATCCTGGCTGGTCGGAGCCAGATGCATGTGAATTTCCTCAAACGCGTACCCAGGGCTGAGAGTCCAGCGGTGAATCGGCTGCCAGTTCACCGCGACCTCAACTCCCTCAGTTTCTCCGTGCATGAGGTTCTCGTTGGTAAGCGGTACAACAAGGTGAGGGGGCGGCGTATTCACGAAGAATGGTGCCGCGGGCTCGGTCGTTCCTTGGTTGCTGTAGTCGTTGTAGTAAGTGGTGAAGTCGATCGACAGCTCTTTGAGAACTGTGGTTCGATAGCCCGCTTCATAGGCAATCAGACCCTCATTCTTGAAGTGCGGATTACCAATGAGCTCCACCAACACCGGAACTCCTCCTGCGCCCGTAAATCCGCTGAGATCGGATCGGATAGAGGTGTCGATCGAGGTCGGCGTCCGCTCCGCTTTGGAGACGGCCGCCCAAAGCGTGTGATGCTGTGTCGGTACCCAGGCCACTCGAGCGCTGGGCATGAATCCAAAGCCGGTGTAGTAATTGTGTTCGAGCTTCGCGCCTACAGTCAGGTAAAACTTTTCCGGAACGATCGTGATTTCATCCTGGACGAAAGAACCGAACAGTTGAGTGGCGAGATCAGCGGGGATCAACGACACTGTCAGACCCCCATGGGAGTCCGATGCCGAATATCGATACGTCAGTCCCCACACGATGTTCTGTCGGGTCCAGCCGCTATAGTGATCTTGAAAATCGATGTCGAGCGTGCCGCGATGCTCGCCGAGAATATCGTTGAGTTTGTACCGGTCGTAGGAAACTTTTAGCGATGTGTCAGAGTCGGCAGACGAGGTATGGTCCCAGACCCCCTGAATGAACCCTCCTGACAGGTTCGCCAGTACCTCGATGTTTTGTGCGGCAGTCGCGGTAACAGAGGGAAACTCCACAGTGGGTGTGCCTTCACGGCCGGTGTAAATATCTCCCTGAAACGTCAGCGTGTCTTTGGGTGAGAAGACGCTGTCGGTACGAAAACCTCCTTGAAACAGATGCCCGCCGTCTCCGCCATCCTGGCCCCCGGGACTCGGCAAGTGCGCCTGGTTGGAGTATTCCGTGTACACCCGGTAGTCGGTTTGCTCGCCCGCTCGCCCGCCGTACTGCGTGGTTCCAAATCCCTGGTCCGTATTGCCGCCCCCGACAACCACCAGCCCGCCCAGCGTTTCTGACGTTTTTTTTGTAATGATGTTGATAACTCCGTTCACGGCGTTCGCTCCCCAGATCGATCCCCCGGGGCCGCGTATGACTTCGATTCTCTCGATGTCCTCCATGGGAAGATCCAGGACATCCCAGAAAACCCCTCCGAAGGTCTGTGTGTAGACCGGACGGCCGTCGACCATCACCAGAAGCTCGTTACTGAATCGCGCATTAAATCCCCGCACGCTGACCGCCCAGGTGTTCGCGTTGATCTCTGCTACGTCGACGCCAGGCACCATTCGCAGCAGGTCCGGAATGTTTGTCGCTCCCGAGCGAGTGATGTCTTCCGGGGAAATGACAAAGACCGCTGCGGCAGTGTGAGACAGTGTCTGCTTCGTTTTGGAGACCGATGTGACCTCGATGTTCATCAAATCTTCCAGACTGCGTGCGGTCAGATCGGTCGTCTCTTGCTGGGACCACGCGGGCAGCGAGCAGCACGCAAGCATGGCGACCAGAGCCACGGCCCAAGCGACTCGCCAACTGCGACCACCTGCGGAGACAGGATCCTTGCTTCTTTCCGTCACGTAACGGCCCGCCCCCACACGGATGTGCACACACCGGCAGCGCTTCCCTGCATGAACTATCGGCACAACCGCCTCAATGTATTGATCGGTCGGACCGCAACCGGCAGGACCGGACCTATCGGTCAACTCGCTCCCCGAGCGATTTATCAAGTTGTTTAGAATCAGTCAGTGCCAAGACACGTGGACGAATGAGTCTTTTCCGCTGGCTAGACCGTAGTACCGATATGATGGGCGGCGCGGCAATGTCCTGGGAGAGCGGAATGGCTGTGGAGGGTGACGTAGCACAGCTTCGGCGAGGGAATCTGGACGCGTTGTCGACGCTGGTGACGCGGTATCAGAACCGGCTGTACCGCTATTTGCTCCGCATGGTGCGCCAGCCGGCGGAGGCCGAGGACCTGTTCCAGGTGACCTGGATACGGGTGGCGGAGAAAATTCGGCACTATGATCCACAGCGAAACTTCGAGGCTTGGCTGTTCACCGTCGCGCGCAACGCGGCAATCGATCACCTGCGGCGGATACGTCCGGAAAGCCTGGATGAACCGATCGGGGATGAATCGACGGGAGAAACCGGCGCCACCCGTTTGCAGTCGCACGAGCCTGCGCCGATTGACCGAATAGTTGCGCGGGAACGTACGGGCAGAATCGGCGAATCGATGGAGAGTCTGAGCGTGATGTATCGCGAAGTCTTAACACTGCGCTTCGAGGAAGAAATGAAGCTCGAAGAAATCGCCGAGGTGCTCAGTGTGCCCCTGTCGACGGTGAAAACGCGATTACGGCGTGCGCTCGACCGATTGCGCCAAACCATGGAAGCGCGATTCCCCGGGGAGAGCTGGCTATGAGCGACCACCAGAAAATTCAGGGCATGCTTTCGCTTGCGGCGGCAGGAGCGCTTGAGCAGACCGAAGAAGACATCGTCTTGAATCATCTTCGGGAATGCGAGGCTTGCGGGGCCGAAGCGGAGACATGGCGGCTGCTGGCGAGTGGATTAAGAAGGCTGCCGACTCCCCAGCCGCGAGCGATTGTGGTGGAGCGAGCCCGGGCTCAGGCACAGATTCGATTGTTCGAGGAGTTCGAACGTCGCTGGAATCAGACGGTGATGATGGGACTGATTTTCTTTGCGTGGGTGCTGACGCTGGTGAGCTGGCCGGTGTTCCGGTTTGCGACCGGCGGCCTGATCGGGTTGCTCGATCCGAATTTTCACCATTTGTGGATTACGTTCGCATTGTTTACGGCCACGGTGTGGGCGACGGGTGGAGCCGCTGCGGTCGTGCTGTCCGTGAAAAGCCGGGGCGAAAGGAGACTGGCATGAGCCGATTTACCGAAGAAATGAAGGTCGTCCCCACGACGGCGCGAGTGATCGCGGTGCTCGCCTACCTGGGAATGGTGTGCGTGCTTGGCGCGACAGTGCGCTACGGAAACGACCCGGAGGTAACGAGCTGGCCGATGTGGGCAAAAGCGCTGCTGGTGTTTGCGCCGGGAATCGTTCTGTCGATCCTGGTCTTGTTGATCGGCTACGTCTACGGCGATGCAAAGCGGCGGGGTATGCACTATGTATTGTGGACGTTGCTCGCGGTGTTTGTTCCGAATGCGATCGGAATTATCCTCTATTTCATTTTGCGCGACGCGCCTCCGCGCGCGTGTCCGGGATGTTCCCAGATTGTAAAGGCGGGATATGCATTCTGCCCGCACTGCAGCACAAATTTGAAGCCGACGTGCCCGAGCTGCAAGCGCAGCGTGGAGTTCGGCTGGAAGAGTTGCGCGCATTGCGGGTCGAGTCTGGGAGCGATTTCGCAGCCGGCTCGGGCGCAGAACGCATCGCCGCTTTAGTTGAAGGTTATTGCCGCCTGGCGGTTTTTCGCCTGCGAGCCGCCTTGATCCGATGCGAGTGAATTTCGAGGGGGAACGGATCGGACGGAGGTACTTCCGGGCGGCTTCCGGTTTTAGGCCTTTATGCTTCGTCGCCGTCGCGTGATCTCGAGGCGGTCTGTGCGCTGTTTTCCTGGCTTTTTCGTACGCTCGCGAGTCTGCGCCTTCATCGAGTACAGTGCCACGTCTGCAGCGCCCAACAGGGTGTCGAGTTTGTCGCCGTTTGTCGGGTAAAGGGCCACGCCGACGCTGACCGACAGGCTTGGTATCCTGCCATCCTTCGCAAGGCTTTCGCAGATACGATGGGCCACGAGATTGGCCGAATCCCAGCCCGTTTCGGGCAGCACAAGTGCAAACTCGTCCCCGCCGAAACGCGCGGCAGTATCTGTGTCGCGACAGCCGATAGAAAGGACGTCGGCCAGCCGGCAAAGGGCCTGACTGCCGGCCAGATGCCCGTAGCGGTCATTAATTTCTTTCAGCCCGTCCAGGTCAAACAAGAGCAGCGCAAACTCCCGCTTCGTGCGCTCGGATCTCTTAATCTCGCTGTCGAGCACGTTTACCAGTTGGCGGTAGTTCGCAAGACCCGTCAAGGGATCCTTGGACGCCTGCTGACGGAGGTGATCTTCCAGCTCGCGCTGTTTTGTGACGTCTTCGGCTATTACCTCGTAACCGTCGAGCTCCCCTTCGCTGCCGCTGACTTCCCGTCCGCTGAGGCGGACCTTCAGGCCCGTGCCGTCCCTTCGCTTCCAGTCGATTTCGATCGGATCAGGTTTCAGTTCAGTGCCGGAGTGACCCAACAATTGCTCTCGCTTCCGAGGATCAGAGACGATGTCGCTTGCGAGGTTGACTTCAAGGAGTTGCTCTCGTGAGTCGTAACCAAGCATTGTGACCAGGGTCTGATTGACATCCAGAAACTTCCCGTTCGCACTGCAGCGGCATATGCCGTAACTGAGGTTTCCCACCAGGGCGCGATAGTGCGCCTCGGAATGCCGCAATTGTTTTTCGGCACGGTCGCGCTCCGCGCGCAGATTATTTTCACTCAGTGCCCGACGTACGGCGACCGGAAGGTGTCCGACGTGTTCCATCTCAATACAATCGACAGCACCGCTGGTAATGAGCTCCGCCACGGTCTCAAGCGGCAGCTGGTCGGTCACGAAGATGAGGGGTACAAGCGCATCCGTCTGTTGCATGAGTTCCAAAGCCGGCGTTCCCCGCCAATCAGGGAATGGATGCTTTGCCAGAACGATGTCGTAGACCTTTGAACCCACCCGCTTGGTAAACTGCTCGGAATCGGGAACTACGTCCGCCGTGACCTTGAAATTTGCCGCACTGAGTTCCCGCACGCAGCGATCTACCTCGGTCGCGTTACTGTGAATGAACAGGATGCGCAAGGATCGCCCGCGGCTTGCCATTCCGTTGAGTCGAGGGACCAACTCATTTTGCTTGGTGCGGATTCGCGATAGCGCCGGCATTTGGAGGTTAAGTCAGATTCCGAGAGCCAGTCCTGTTCGCCGGACTCCCTGGACCTGCGTCGTCCCATGCCAACGCTATTCCAGTTGGGTGAGGAGCGTATGTTCCGTTCGAAACAATCCTCATTAACTTGTTCACCCATACGACACATCATTGATCCGCATACTGGAACCGCGCCTTACCGTCACTCCGGGCGGGCCAGGACAACACACAGAAGCCGATGTAGTCCGATGTAACCCAACTCCAACGGCGTGATCACCGAGGCGAAATGCTCTATCAGAATTACTCCCGTCGGTCATGGTACAGAGGGGCTTTGCCTGTTGATGCCTCGTGCCCTGCTGGGAAGGAGGGCCGTGTCGGACTGTTGGGAACTTAGAACGTCTTTTCCGGGCGTGGAGAGAAAGAAATCAAGGTACTGGGGCCACCGACTCCTAGCCGGGGTGGTGACCCCAGTTTAACCGCAGCGCAATCCGGTTACACACGGTGGGACTTGGGGAAGCAACCGCAATCGCGTTCGGAATCCCCAACCTTTAACTTCGTTCTGGTTTACTGTCAATCCGTAGTAACCGCAAAAAAGGGGACGTCCACTCACTATTCACACACCGGGGCGCCTTACCCCAGGGGTGTGGCCGCGTGATTCGTTGAAGGTGAATCCCTTAGAGGCCCGTCGCGGATCCAGGTTGGCGCTGGCTACCGGGACCAAACGGATCCTGCCTTGAGTCCCCGCATAGCTGCTCGCGCGCTGATTCGACTGCCTGATCGGCATAGCGGCGTGCGATGAACGGGTCTATTGGCCCGGATCGACCTGACTCTTCGCGGAGGCTCGGTCTCGAGCCTCTGCGTCCTGGTTGTTTCCTGATTTCGCAGGTGCGGAATTCGCAGACGTCTGGCTCGCGGGTTGTGCCTGTTTGCTCATCATAAACGTTGGGCAACCGGGGCCGTAGCATGGACCCGTGTTTCGCAGTGCGCAGCTCGATAGGCATACGGTGGCCGCGCACAAAATCAGGACACTGCCGAACTTCTTCATCGTTTGCCCCTTTCGGATGCGCGGGTAGGGCGCGAACCGGCCTGGGACTGATTTCTCGAATCCCGGCATATAACGTATCGGCCATTTCGCTAATTGGATCAGGCACATCGAAGGTGCATTGCGGACAATGTGTTACGCATTCAAACCGCTCGACTTAGCCGGGTTCCCGCACGGTCGGGTGAATCGGGCGGGGCATTAGCGCCTCGGCTGTTCGCCGCTACAGAAACCAGACTCACAGGCCGATAACCTCACTAGAGGTAGGACTTCATGCAGAGGCGTGCCCTGATTGTGGATGACGAACCAGCCGTATGCGAATTCATTCGAGGCATTCTGCGTTCAACCGGCGCGGAGGTTCTGACACTCACAAGCGGTCTGGAAGCTCAGGTGTATCTGCGCGAGGAGAAATTTACCGTGGCTCTGCTTGATCTGCGCATGCCGGAGCCGGACGGAGCGGAGCTGACGCGGCAGACGCGCAGCTCCGGAATCAATCAAAGGACTCCGATTATCCTGATCAGCGATGATCAAAGTTCGGCGGCCGTCTCTCTGGCATTTGCAGCAGGAGTCAGCTTTTTCTTGTACAAGCCCATCGATAAAACACGCTTGCTGAAGCTGCTCCGGGCGACCCATGGAGCGATCGAGCACGAACGGCGACGCTTCCGGCGGGTAGCGCTCCGATCGAGGGTTCATCTCGTTTTTGGACCGCACGAATGGGACGGCGAGACGATCGACGTAAGTCTGAACGGAATGCGCGTCCGAGGTCCCGCAGGTCTGACCGCCGGCACGATCGTGCGGGTGAGTCTGTACCTGTCGCCGGAGATGAAGCCCATTGTCGGCTTAGGTCTGGTGATGCGCCTGCTAAACGGAGACGAAATCGGCATTCAACTGGACCAATTGACTATGGCAGAAAGCGGACGACTGCAGGCTTTTCTGTTGCCGCTCATTTTCCGAGAGGGCCAGCAGGAGGTATCTACAAGAGTCCTTCAGAGTGTGTCGGACAGTCGTTGAGCTCAGTTGTCCAGAGTCAACGTCGTCTGACACGAAACCGGGTTTTCGTACGTAAGTGGCGGAAAGGGCATCCGGCTCCTGAAATCCCTTGTGGCCCCCAAGGCCGAGTGTTAGTTTGAAAACAGTTCACGCAAAGCAGTTTCCAGCCGCAGGGCACGGCGAAAAGTTCTCTTGGGATGCTGACGCTCGCGCGCAAATACGCGCGACGGAAACCAAGGGGAGCTTCGCTGATGCCCACGTATCACTCGTGCCGGCTTTCGATTCGTTCCGTAATTCGAACCGCAGCCTTTTTGCTCCTGGCGCTTTTCTGCTGTTTTTCCTTGGCAATCCGTACGCGCGCAACTCCTCCTCATAATCCCGTTCCATTCGTGGATATTTTCTCGCCCGTAAGCATCGTGCCAGGAAGTACGGGAGTTACGCTCACCGTACGCGGGACCGGGTATGTCGCGGGCTCCAAGGTGCATTGGGACGGCACAACGCTTGCCACAACATTTGTAAGCGCGAAGGAACTGACCGCCGTGGTGCCGGATGCGTTCGTGGCTGCTGCCGGACTTGGTACAGTCACAGTCGTAAGCCCTGGCCTCGGCGGCGGAACCTCGAACGTGTTCTACCTCCCGGTCGGCTCGACGCTTGCAAGTTCGAGCTTTTCCTCGACCCCAAGTTCTTCTGTTGCGGTGGGAACTCAACCAACCGGTCTGGTCACCGGCGATTTCAACGGGGACGGCAAAATCGATCTCGCTGTCGCCAATAGCGGTAGCAACACGGTTTCCATCTTGCTCGGAAACGGAGACGGCACGTTCACCGCAGCAACTCCGGTCGCGGTGGGCAGCGGGCCGGCGTGGCTGGTCACTGGAGATTTTAACGAGGACGGCATCCTGGATCTTGCCGTCGTCAATTCGGGGAGCAACACCGTCTCCATCTTGCTGGGGAACGGAGACGGCACGTTCACGCTTGAAGCATCACCAACGACTGGCAGCGCGCCATTTGCGGTCGCGGCGGGCGATTTCAATGCTGACGGCCATCTGGATCTCGCGGTTACCAATGCCGGCGGCAATTCGGTCAGCATCCTGCTGGGCAATGGCGACGGTACATTTGCTGCAGGAACGACACAGGTTGTCGGTACGAGTCCTGAAATGCTCGTTGTCGGTGACTTCAACGAAGACGGGTTCCTTGATATCGCCGTTGCGAATGAAGGCTCCAGTACCGTTTCGATGCTCCTGGGAAACGGCGACGGCACGTTCTTACCGCAAATCTCGACCGCCGTGGCCGGGTCGGGATCTCCCGTCGGCTTGATCGCCGGAGACTTCAACCGAGATACTCACTTGGATGTTGCCGCTGTCAACCTGTCTGACGTAGCAATCCTGCTTGGTAATGGAACTGGTGTGCTCACTCGAAGCGCCAACCCCTCGGCCGGATCGAACCTCGTCTCCGGTGTGACCGGCGATTTCAATAGCGACGGCAAGCTGGACATCGTCGCTGCGGACAAGGCCTCCGGTGAGGCGTTTCTGCTGCCCGGAAATGGCGACGGCACTTTTGGCGCTTCCGTCGCCTTCACGACCGTTACCGGAACCTACGGCGCTGCGAGCGCGGATTTTAACGGCGACGGCGCGATTGATCTTGCGTTCACGAACAACGGCGCAGCGAACGTCTCCATCTTCTTGCAAACACTTCCGGTGAGCCTGGTCCCGCCGAGTGTGTCGTTCGGAAACCAGGCACTCAACACGCCGAGCGGCGCGCAAGTCATAACGTTGACGAACAACACCAGCGGCACGGTGAACATTTCTTCGATCGCAATCGGAGGCACGAACGCCGGAGATTTCTCCAAAACAACCACCTGCGGCACAACGGTCGGCGGATCAGGAACCTGCACCGTGAGTGTAAAATTTCAGCCTACGAGCGTCGGCGCCGAGGTCGCCACTCTGAGTGTGACCGACACTGCCGGCAGCAGCCCGCAAACCCTGGCTCTGAGCGGCAGCGGTGTGATTGCATCTCAAGTGATCTCAAAGTTCTTCGGCGCCGCAGCCGTGCCCCTGAACGGCCTGACCTCGCTCAGCTTTACGATTACCAACCCTAACAGCGGGAGTTCGCTTTCAAGCGTTGCGTTCACCGATAGTCTTCCCGCAGGACTCGTGGTCGGATCTCCCAACGGGTTAACTGGTGCGTGCGGCGGAGGCACCATCACAGCGACTGGAGGCTCTTCTGCGGTCAGCCTGTCGGCGGCCACACTTGCAGCAAACGGCTCTTGCACCTTCTCTGTGAATGTCTTGGGTATCACTGCCGGCGCTCAAGATAACAGCGTCACTTCCACTTCTACCGAGGGCGGGACTGGAAATATCTCGAACGCGTCTGTTTTGGTGGTTGCTCCCCCGGTTCTGGCAAAGGCGTTCGGCGCAATCAGCGTCCAGCTGAACGGCACGACGCCGCTCAGCTTTACCGTTACGAACGTAAACGCAGGTTCGGCTCTTACCGATATTGGCTTCACCGACACGTTTCCGGCTGGTCTGGTGATCTCGACTCCGGAGGTTTTTACAGGTTCGTGCGGCGGTGGCACCATCTCGGGTTCGCACGGTAACAGCATCAGCCTCTCCGGTGGATCTGTTCCCGCGAGCAGTTCCTGCACGTTCTCGTTAAATGTGACGGGAACCACGGCGGGAACTGACACCAACGTTACGGGGAATGCGAGTTCCAGGGAAGGCGGATTCAGCGGAACGGCTTCGGCCAGCATCAACGTGATTGCGCCGCCGGCGATCCTGCAAGCGTTCAGTCCGACGGCCATTGCCATGAACGCGACAACCGTGCTGACCTTTACGATCTCCAATCCCACCAGGAATACAGCTGCGCTCACAGGAGTCGCGTTCAGCGACACGCTGCCAACAGGTTTGACGGTCCCCACCTCTTCCTCGAGCGTCTGCGGCGGAACGCTGACGACCACGTCTCGGACAGGCATCGTTCTCACCGGAGCGACAGTCGCGGCGAACAGCCAGTGTCAGTTCAGCGCGACGGTCACAGGAGCAGCATCCGGAAGCTACACGAACGTTACAGGAGACGTCAGTTCCACCAACGGTGGAACCGGAAACGCTGCGACCGGGAGTGTGACGGTTGCCGCCGGTGCCACGATTCGCAAGGCGTTCGGCGCCGCGGCGATTTCATTGAACGGTTCGACGTCGCTCGCGTTCACGATCACCAATCCAGCGGCGAACCCAACCAGCCTCAGCAATCTCACATTTGTAGACAACCTGCCCGCCGGGCTCGTCGTCAGTACTCCGAATAATCTCAGCAATACTTGCGCGGGGACAGCCACGGCTGCCGCAGGCGCGTCTTCGTTAAGCCTGTCGGGAGCCACGCTTGCGCCGAATACTTCATGCACGATTTCGGCAAACGTTACGGGCACGACACTGGGAGTAAAATCTAACACAACGGATCCTCTTTCTGCCACAGAGAGCGGTGTAGGAGCGGTCAGCAACACCGCGCTGCTGACCGTCGTTTCGCCGGACTTTTCGATTACCGTTCTTCCGGAAGCAGCAACGATTGAAGCAGGTTCGAATGCCTCGTACGTGTTCACGCTGACTCCGCTGGGCAGCGTGCCGTTTGCAACGGCCATCGCGCTAACAGCCACGGGCATGCCTCCAAACGCAACGATTGCGATCGAGCCGGCCGCGGTCACCCCAGGAAGCAGCGCGGCAACCGACACGATCATCGTGAGTACTTCGGGGAGCGATCGATCATCTGCAGGGAATCGGGATGGTAACCAGAACAGCCGGTGGCGTTCGGCCCCGTTGTTCGCAGTCGTGATGCCGTTCGCCGGAGTTCTTCTTGTGGGTTTCAGCACCAGGAAGAAGCGAGGGTCGAACGGAAAATCTCGCAGATGGTTCATCCTGCTGATAGCCTGCATGGGCTTCACGCTGTACGGTTGCGCAACTGTATCCCGAGCGCCTCAGACGCCGGCCGGCATCTACACTCTGACGGTGACCGGCACAAGCATCGGCGTTCAGCACTCGACGACGGTCACACTTACCGTGAACCCCTGATAAGCAGGCAGCATGAATGGGAAGCCCGGAGTTCAGGGTACCGTCGTCGGATGGAATTGCGGAGCTACGGCGCTGCTGGACGTGAAGAGATGTTGCGAGGCTCGCTAGCCCAAATCAGCCACTGACGGACCTGGGAGTTGCGAGCTCAACCTGTCGCTCGCGCGCGCGACCGTTATGACTGCAGGCGCTCGAGGGCTTTCAAGCTTGCAAGAGTCCGGCGGCGGCGTATTCCTTGAGCCTGCGGTAGAGCGTAGTCTTGCTGATCTGAAGCAGACGCGCGGCCTCGAGCTTGTCTCCTCTGGTTTCCAGCAGCGCTTCCAGAACCGCGCGGCGCTCGAGTTCCGCCAGAGGAAAGGCTCGATTGATATCGGCAAGTCTCTCGGACGACGTGCCACTGGGAACAGCTGCCAGGTCGTCTGCGGTAAGAATGCCGTCAGAACTTAGGGCCACCGCACAGTCGATGGCATTCTCCAGTTCGCGGACATTGGCGGGCCAATCGGGTGCCATCAATCGACGCCATGCTTCTTCTGGGGTCGCCCGGCCCGGCTGTAGGGGGTTCGCAGCCCTGGAAGGCATCGCCAGATCCTCCGCCTGGATTTGGACATCATCTTCTGAGAGTACAAATGCCCGCTCGATCCAGTGTTGCAACTCCCGCACATTCCCGGGCCAGGAGTAGTTCTGCAGCAGGGTTTCGGCTTCCGGGCTGAACGATTTCTGCGGAACATTTTCCCGGCCGCAAAGGATTTCCAGGAAATATCGGGCGACGGGGAGAACGTCCTCTGCGCGCTCACGCAGTGGCGGAAGGTCGAGTGGGAAAACCGCCAGTCGATAGTAAAAATCTTCGCGAAACTTGCCCTCACGGACCCGCTTTACCAAGTCTGCGTTGGTGGATGCAATCAGCCGCACATCGACCCGGAATATGTCCGCACTCCCGAGACGCTGCACCTCTCCCCCCTGCACGAATCGCAGTAGCTTGCACTGCATGCTGACGGGGAGTTCGCCCACCTCGTCGAGCAGCAGAGTACCGCCGTGCGCCGCGTGAATGCGGCCCACGCGTGATTGGTCGGCGCCTGTGAAGGCCCCGCGCGTGAAGCCAAATAGTTCGGCCTCGAGTAACGTCTCCGGGATCGCGGCGCAATTCACGACCACAAACGGCCGCTGGCTGCGACGACTCAGTTGATGGATGCCGCGAGCAACCAATTCCTTACCTGTTCCCGTGGGACCCACAATTAAGACAGAGGTGTCGCGCGGAGCGACCAGCCGAGCCAGGCGATAGATCTGTTGCATCTTGGGGCTGGTGCCAATCATTCCAGGAAGGGGTTCAATTTTGAATACCGGCTCAGCGACGATGGTCTCAGGCAAATCGCGGGTCCGGGCCCACAGCGCAGCGATCGGACCATCGGGTCGAACAGCTTTGATCTCGGCGGGAGCCGCAACCGGAACTCCCTCGGTCCGGAGTCGGCTCGAAGCCGGGGGCGCTCCGCGCAGTGCTGCGATCGGACCGTCGGGCGGATTCGAATCCGCCCCGACGCCTGTCGGACGCTCATCGGAGAACTGCCGGGATCTTTTCTCGTCATCCAGGACTACGATATTCAGTCCGGGATATCGCGCACGAATCGTCGCAACCAATTCTTCGGTGTGCAAATCCTCGATATTGGGATCAAGCAAGAGCGTACAAAAGTCGCTCTCTCTCAACTTGAGTAGAGCCTCTGCGCCTCCCGCCGCCTCCGTTACGGGCCGAGATTCCGGGCCGAGACTTCCGCAGACCTTCTCCCGAAGCTCTCGACTGGGGCTGACAATCATGACTTTTCCGTTTCGTTTTTTTATCAGGATCGGCCCGGCAGCTGACATTTCAGATTCTCCTTGTCGGCATTAGCTCTCACACTGCATATCTGCAGTCCGAAGACTCCAAATTACGCCTACGATGCAGGGGGACTATGCTGGGGCCGAGCTTGCAACCGGTACCCGACGCCGCGCACGGTGTGGATCAATTTGCAATCGGGCGAAGGGTCGACCTTTCTGCGGAGATAGTTGATGTAGACGTCAACGACGTTGGTCATTTTGTCGGACGTCAAATTCCAGACGTGCTGAAAGATCTGCGTGCGCGTGACATGGCGGCCGGCGTTGCGCATGAGGTATTCAAGGAGTGCAAATTCCTTGGGAGTGAGCACAATCTTCCGACCTGCACGCACAACAGAATGATCCACGCGACTCAACTCGAGGTCGTCGACCTGTAGCACGGCGTCGGCGTGATGCACGCCACGGCGAACCAGTGCCTGGACGCGGGCCGACAGCTCGGCGAAGGCGAACGGTTTGAGGACAAAATCGTCCGCACCCAGTCCGAGCATCTGCGCGTGGTCCTCCGGCCGGACCCGGACCGTAAGCAGCAGGATGGGCAATTGTTCCTGCCGCGCGCGGAGCTCCTTCAGCACATCGAGATCATCGGGGCGTCGAAGATTGACATCCAGGATCGCGGCATCGTAGGTGCGCTTCTGCACCAGGGACTTTGCCTGTTCGCCATCCACCACAAGATCGACGGAAAAGTGCTCGGCGTCGAACTCTCGTTGAAGAAACGCTCCAAGTGTTACATCACGTGCGGCGACTAAAATTCGCATCGGTCCTCCTCGGGAACTGGAGTACGATCAGTAAAGATTACTCCTTAGAAAATCTCATAGAGGAATATGAATTTAACGTCGGGGAAAAACTGTACAAAAGAACACGATTATCATTAGAGGGATTGATAAGTTCTAGAAATGAGAAAAACTGCCGGAGCTGCAACTGAAGCACCACTCGAAATCCTAAACTCTTCCACCGGCCTCAGCGTCTGCCGACGCGGCAGCGGGCAGGCCAGCAGGTTCGAGCCCGCAGTGCGCGGGTGCAAGTAGCGATAATAAAGGGTTTTTAGCGCGAAAAGCCGCGACATTACTACGCATGCGGCAACTACGGATTGACACAGAACCACGCCGGATGTGAAAGTGAGCGGTTCCCGGCGCGGCTCCAGTCAACGAATTTGCAGTGCGGCCAGGTCGAGAGAGCCAAGCCTCCGGGAAGTGACTTGGTCTGGAACCGCACTGCCAGGCGCATTTGAACAGATAGAATCTGTTGGTTTGAGCCCGACCGTTGCTTGGTAATGTAAGCAAGATCTCGTTTTCGGGAGCTTCATTGAGTTTCTTGGTTAACAGGTTTCATGAGAGCACGTAGCACCAAGAAGAAGGCGCGCTTCAACCTCGAGAAGTACCTCGCCACCGCCGGGATCGCGAAAAAGATCGTAACCTACCTTAATGGAGAAACCATTTTTTCGCAGGGAGGGCCCTGTGACTCGGTGATGTACCTCCAGCAAGGTGAAGTGAAACTCACAATTACTTCGCCCCAAGGAAAAGAAGCGGTCATCGCTCTGCTGTACGCGGGCGATTTTCTGGGCGAAGGAAGCATCGCCGGCCAGAGTTTTCGTGCTTCGACTGCGATCGCCATGGAACCTACGATTGCGCTGGTGATCGACAAGCAGGAAATGATTCGGGTGCTTCATGAAGAACACGAGTTTTCTGACCGATTCGTTGCTCACATGCTCAAGCGCAATGTTCGCGTGGAAGAAGATCTGACCGACCAGCTCTTTAACTCAACCGAAAAACGTTTGGCGCGTATCCTCTTGCTGGTGGCCCGATACGGAAAGACAGAACTACCGGAGAAGGTCGTCGCCAAGATTTCCCAGGAAACGCTGGCAGAAATGGTCGGCACAACCCGAAGTCGAGTGAGCGTTTTCATGAATAAGTTTCGGAAGCTTGGCTACATTAAATACAACGGAGGGTTGCACATCAACGGCTCGCTATTAAGAGTTATCCTTCACGAGTAAGGCTCCATCTGGCAGGCAAACGCCGTCGTCGTTCACCGCAGAACTTATATGGGGTTGTTTCACGGTCTACTGCAAAATCCAGGATCCCGACTTCTCAATAAAACGGAATGCGTAGCGTGGAGGCTCACCTTCGCACACGTCAGATCGAACACAACGCGCCTTCCCCACAAGCCCATTGCCACTGTTGGTTAAAAAAACATCCACAACCGATTCGCTTCGCATAATCGCCTTGCAGCTGCACAAGAAACCGCTGAGGCTCACGTTATCGGTCACGGTTGCTTCCGCAAACGCCTTCCCGTCGATGTCGGTCCCTGAAAGCTTCACCGGAACACGGAGCTGTACGCGAACCTCGCTTCGCGGCACCATTGTCTGACGCTTCACGGTGGCCAGACGGGCCCTGAGCGCGTCAAAGTCGATCGGCTTCCCGAAAAAGCCCGATGCTCCCAGTGCTGCGCAGCTTTCTTTCTCGTCTTCTCTCATGGCGCCACTGACGACAAATATGGGAACCAGATGTGTCTGGCTGAACGAATTGAACGTCCGGCAAAGGTCAAAACCGGAGAACTTGGGCATGTGCATGTCCAACAGGATCGCGTCGGGCTTGTGTTCCATCGCCAGAGCCAGAGCCTGCTCGGGATCAGCAGTATCGATGATCTCGTAATCGTCCGCCAGGTTCAGCCGGAACAGCCGGCGTATGGCTTCGTCATCATCCACAATCAGCAGTCGTCGCACGTGCGGATCTCCTTACAGCGTCTTGCCTGATTCGCTTGCTACCGGAACCTGCGCCTCTTTCAGTGCAGAATGCGCCGGCGCTTCTGCGTCCAGCACTTCACGCACCTTCTGAATCAGAGCCTCTTCGGTGAATGGTTTGTGAAGCAGATAGGTTCCTGGCTCAAGCACGCCCTGATCGGCAATGGCGCTGTCCGTATAGCCGGACATATAGAGCACTCTTAATCCCGCTTGCTGGCCAACCAGACGATCTGCCAGTTCCCGGCCCGTCATCCCGGGCATGATGACGTCAGTCAGCAGCAGGTCGATGTGCCGTATTTTTTGCTCCGCGATCTTCAGCGCTTCAGCGCCGTGTTCCGCGGCGAGCACGTGATAGCCGTTCTGTTCAAGCAACGCATGGGCCAGTTTTCGCAGTGGGCCGGCATCCTCCACCAGCAGAATAGTTTCCGCCCCCTGGAAAGATTCCGCCGGAAGCACGGTAACGACGGGCGCACTCACAGGTTCGTCGATCTGAGGCAGATAGACCTTGAACGAGCTTCCTTTACCCGGTTCGCTGTCCACCCAGATGTATCCACCGCTCTGCTTCACGACGCCGTAGACCGTCGCAAGGCCAAGTCCGGTTCCCTTGCCGCGCTCCTTGGTGGTGAAAAAAGGTTCGAACAGGTGTGCCAGGGTCTCAAGACTCATGCCCGTGCCGTTGTCGGTCACCGACAGCAGCACGTAAGGTCCGACTCTTGAACCTGGATGCAGCAGCGTGTAGGCGTGATTCAGTGTCACGTTCGAAGTCTCGACGATCAGTTTGCCGCCTCGGGGCAGCGCGTCGCGCGCGTTTACCACGAGGTTCATCACAACCTGTTCGATCTGACTCTGGTCCGCTTTCACCAGTCCGATCTTGGGATCGAGCTTGAGGGCAAGTTCAACGTCTTCGCCGATTAAGCGTGGAAGCATCTTTCCCAAGTCCGTGAGCAGGGCGTTCAGATTCAGCACAGCGGGCGCCAGCACCTGTTGACGGCTGAACGCCAGTAGCTGGCGCGTGAGCGACGCGGCGCGTTGGCCGGCTTTCTCGATTTCCTCAGCGTGCTCCCGCAAGGGGTTTGCAACGTCCAGTCGTTTCTTGAGCACTTCGCTGTAGCCGATAATTACCCCCAGCAGGTTGTTGAAATCGTGCGCGATTCCGCCGGAAAGCCTTCCGATTGCTTCCATCTTCTGAGCAAGCTGAAGCTGGCGTTCGAGCAGACGCTTTTCCGTCGCGTCCTCAGCAAATACCTCGAAATAGGCATCCTGTTCTGACTCGTCCGTTACCAGGAGCCCGCTGCACCGCGCCTTGGTCAGGCTGCCGTCCTTGCGCGTCCATTCGACCTCCACGTCCTTGAATCCCTTCTCCGTGGCAAGCAGATCGATGATTCGCTGGTGCTGCTGCGGTTCGGAATAGAGGTCCCGGGCCAGGTTCATTTTCAGTAGTTCGACCGCGGAGTCGTATCCGAGCATTTTCTGAAGCGCGGGGTTCACGCGAAGAAGTTGGCCGGCGGCGGTCGCGCGGTAGATCCCATACGGCGCATTCTCGATCATCGAACGGAAACTGCCCTCCGATAACCGCAGGGCGTCGGACGCCCGCTTCCGCTCGGTGATGTCACGGTTCACGATGACGAGCTTCGAAGGCACGCCTTTCTCATTCAGAATCACACTCGATGTAGATTCCAGAACCCGCCACGTCCCGTCTTTGTGACGGATACGATATTCCAGGTTCGCACCGACTCCGGTCCTGCGCGCTTCTGCGGCGGCTGCCATCACACGCGGGCGGTCGTCTGGATGGACCTCGCCCAGCGAGGACGACCCCTTCAGCTCCTCCGGGGAGTACCCCAGAACTTTCTGGTAGGCCATGCTGTTGTAGATTCTTCGGCCATCCATATCTACGACGGCGATCAGGTCGGCCGCGTTTTCGCTGATCAGACGGAACAACTCCTCCCGTTCCATCAGCTGACGCCTGATTCGATGAATCTGCAGCTGCTGATAGACCGTGTAGACGTCGAAAATCAGAACCAGTCCAAGGAGGCCGCGCACCGCTTGCGGAAGCGAGAACCGCATGAAGTTGTCTTCCGCATTCCAGAACTGCGGCATGATGAACGAGCTGAGCCCCACCGTCAGCAGCAAACTGACGGCGATGGCGGACGACCAGAGCCACCACTCCCGGCGTTCGATTCTGCGAAACCTGGCGGACGCGAGCCCGTCGGGCACTCCGTGATCCTGATCCAAATCGGTCTTCTTCACGACCGCTCCTGTCAAAACCGCTTACCCGGTTCTTGGGCACTTCTGCTCAGTGGCTGCAAAAGTACAGCCCGGTTCAAGCGGCCCTCCGGCATCGAGCATTCCGGCTGCAGCGATGAATCTCCGGTAAGTCCTGACTTGTAAGTCCCTGAATGAACTGATCGGCCGGAGTTGGTTCCTACTTCATGCGGATTCGGCAACCAACACCGTTACCGCCAACGGCGGTTGCGAAGGGGCGCTTCACCGTTCTAGGGCAAACCGCAGGAGGGCAAAAAACACGCCAGGTGACCTGCGGATATTGGCTGATTTCATAACAATGTCCAAATGGTTGACTCGCGAAGACTGTGGTGGCCGTGCGATTACAAACTCTTACAGAACTGCAATTTAGCGCACACACCGCGGTGTCTGCAGACAGAGCTTTGCCCAAACGCGCGCTTTGATTTCGCGCATGTCGCAATACCTGAGCGGTTCTCATTTCTGGAAACTCCGAATTTCTCATGAGAAGACCGTTTGACACACACGTATCGCTTTACTAAATTGAACTTCCCTTCGTAGTTCCCCCCTTCCATTGGAGCAGTCATGCGTATTCTCGTCGCCGAAAGCGACTTGTCTCTCGGCATTTTTCTGGAAATGGAATTCCGCGCCGAAAATTATGTAGTCGATCTGGCGTCGGACGCCGGTGAAGTCAAGTCTTTGGCTCGCGACAGGCATTACGATGCCGCCATTCTGGATCTTCATTTGGGGCAGCACGACCGCATCGAGGTTCTCAGGAGTCTTCGCGCTAGCCACGAGCAACTGCCCATTCTGGTGCTCGCGAGCCGCACAAGCGCCGAGAACCGCGTGCAACTGCTCGATCTGGGCGCGGACGATCTGCTGTTCAAACCCTTCGTATTCGCCGAGCTCTCCGCACGGGTGCGCGCCGTACTTCGCCGCGGGAGCCACCAACCGGAAACCGTACTGCGCGTTGAGGACCTCGAGTTGAGCCGTCTTGAGCGTTCAGTGAAGCGCGCAGGCCGGAAGATCAATCTCACGCCGAAGGAGTTCGCACTGCTGGAATACCTGATGCGCAACAGCGGACAGCGCGTGACGCGGGCCGAAATCATCCAGCAAGTGTGGAAAATCCCCTTGGTCAAGAGAACAAGCGTGGTGGACGTATACATCAATGGCTTGCGCAAGAAGGTGGATGCATCGTGCAAACACAAGTTGATTCACACCGTTCGGGGCGTCGGTTACCGGTTGCAGCCGAGCGCCGCGCACGGCGGGAACGCGGCTTGAATTCCAGACTAAGTAACGAAGGGAGGCACAATATGTCAGCGGCAACAGCAGCCTTGGCGAAGCAAGTGGACGTGGCGGAGCGCGAGAGACTTCTGCTCGAGCACCTTCCGCAAGTGCAATACGTCGCACGGCGCATTCATGGCCGAGTGCCTCAGCAAGTGTTGCTCGAGGACCTCGTCCACGCCGGAATCTTGGGTCTGATGGACGCGGTGAGGAAGTTCGATCCGAGTAAGAACGTCCAGCTCAAGCACTATGCCGAATTTCGCATACGCGGTGCGATTCTTGACAGCCTGCGACTGGAAGACTGGAGTCCGCGAGCGCTGCGGCGGCAAGCGCGACACATGGAGCAGGCGATCGACCAGTGCAAGGCGCGCTTGGGTCGCAATCCGAACGAGACCGAGATCGCCGAGGAAATGCAGGTGAGCCTTCCGAACCTGCAGCGGCTGCAGGGCGATCTGCGCGGCCTCGATATTGGAAGTTTACAGGTGGATGCAAACGAACCGGGAGAGCGTGAGATGTCCCAGATGCGCGCCGAGGCAGTGGAAGAAGATCCCTACCATAAGGCGGTGCGCGCGGAGACCAAGGAACTGCTTGAAAAGGCGATCGACGAACTTCCGGGCAGGGAACGCGAGGTTCTGGCTCTCTACCACTTCCAGGAACTCACGATGAAGCAGGTCGGCGCAATGATAGGCATCGGTGAGTCGCGGGTTTCGCAGATTCACACCTCAGCGCTGCTGCGGCTGCGGGAGCGGCTGGCAGGAACGCTCTCGAACCGTCCGCCGCTGATGCGAGCACAAACTTCCCCCGCAGCTCAGGCGAGTGTGCGTGCGTGAGGACCACGAATGCAGTCGACGGGTCCGGTCGCTACTGGTGCAGAAGCAACAGCTGTTTGTGCATAGCCTATTGGACACCTGACTGTTAACGCGTGTTGACCCGTCAGAGGAGTGGTATAGAATCATAATCCCTTCTGAAAAAACCGGAGTGCGACAGGCTGCCCTCTTACAGCCTTCGGCGTCGTGGCCGGGATAGAACTCCCCCTTCCAGTTTGGTGTGCAATGACAACGAAAGCCGCGTCGGATTTCAGGGTGCAGCTCGCGCTCGGGTGCGCCATTTTGGTGTTGTTTGTGGTGGGCGCTATTTCCTATCGCGGCATCGTTGTGTCCAGCGAGAGCGACGGATGGGTGAGGCACACCGACGAAGTTCTTGATCAACTACACGATTTGCAATTCGCGATGCAGAACGTTGAATCAAGCTATCGAGGATTTGTATTAACCGGCCAGGAACCCTTCGTCGAGGCCTACCGCGCCAGCATCGCAACCGCAACGCAGGCAGAGACAACCATCGGCAACCTGACAGTCGATAACCCCACACAGCAACGCCAGCTTCCCGGCCTCCAGGAGCTGATGGCTGAAAAGATCAAGTTTGGCGAGAGTGTTATAGGCCTGAGACGGAGACTGGGCCTGGACGCCGCAGCAGATGTGATCCAGAACGGTCCCGGCCAGCAGATCATGGATCAGTTTGATCAGGTCATACGCCAGATGCAGGACGAAGAACTGCGATTGCTGGCCCTGCGCAGAGCGGACGCGAACCGGCGTCTGGCACAGACCGAAATCCTTCTGGCCATTGGAACGATCTTGGGGCTATTGATCGCCGTCGCCGCAGTCTGGAGCGTCAGGCGCGACAGTTCCGACCGCGGAATTGCAGAAGAAGCGCTTCGGGACAGCGAAGAAAAGTACCGGACGCTTGTTCAGGGAGTCCAGGACTACGCGATCCTGATGTTGGGCCCAACGGGCGAAATACTCAGTTGGAATCCGGGCGCCGAGCGAATGACCGGGTGCACTTTCCGAGAAGCGATCGGTCTCAATTTTTCCCGTTTTTTTACCCCTGAGGACATCGAACGGGGTAGGCCCGCGGAAATCCTCCGTATGGCTGCCACAAGCGGAATGCACGAAGAGCAAGGCATGCGCGCCCGAAAAGACGGCTCGCGTTTCGTGGTGCGCACCACCTTTACGGCCATGCGCGACCGGGACCAGAAACTACGCGGGTATTCCGTGATCAGTCGCGATCTCAGTGAGAGCAAGGAATCGGGGGCGAAGTACCGAGGGCTCTTGGAGGCCGCTCCCGATGCGATGGTCGTAGTCAACCAGAGTGGGGATATCGTTCTTCTGAATGTGCGGGCCGAGAAGGAATTCGGATACCGACGTGACGAACTCCTGGGACAACAGGTAAAAACCATCATTCCGAAGGGCTTCGCCGAACGTCTGATCGCCGACGGAACGCGATCGACAGCCGACGCCCTGGCGCAGCAAATCGGCACAGGAATCGAGCTCAACGGACGGCGCAAGGACGGAAGCGAGTTTCCGATCGAGATCATGCTGAGCCCGCTTGAGAGCGCCGAGGGAATCCTGGTGACGGCGGCAATTCGCGACATCAGCGTGCGCCGGGCTGCGGAGAAACGCCTTGGTCAAATGGAGGGCAGGTACCGCGGACTTCTGGAAGCGGCTCCCGATGCGATGGTGGTGGTCAATCCGAGCGGGGACATC
>Ga0209008_1000201_pt1 | contig 26349 bp, 19 predicted proteins | sample JacPin_JW_Ref_O3_FD_187963 | JGI IMG/M metagenome (GOLD analysis project Ga0209008, IMG submission 187963) | Forest soil microbial communities from Algoma, Ontario, Canada - Jack Pine, Ontario site 1_JW_Ref_O3 (SPAdes) (version 2) | ecosystem: Environmental > Terrestrial > Soil > Boreal... | reverse complement strand
CTTCCTGTAATGCTAATCTCCCGTTATCTGATGACATGGGGTGTCTCCTTTCTGCCCGCCAAGGCAGAGTCGTTGGGAGACACCCTCTTTCTTTTTATCCCCACTTTCAACAGGAAATCTTACAGACTGCCCTTATACCTGCGTGTCACGGGTTGTTGTCGGGCCCAAAAACAGATCCGCCGCGGGGTACACTTGTGGCACCTTGAGGACGAGAGGCGTCGGCTGTCTTGGCGCCCGGCGAGTGGTCGAAGCCGAAACATCGAATGATTGGGTGGCACTTCCGGCGTGTGAGTCTCGGGAGGAAACTTGAAGCGCATTTTAGTGGCGGACGACGACCTTACGATCCGGACCTGGATCTCCCAAATCCTACGCGCCGAGAAATTTGCGGTCACCGTGGTGGCCGATGGCGACGCGGCCTGGAAAAAACTCCAAAAGACGAAATTCGACCTGGTTCTGCTCGACGTCTGGATGCCGAAAATGAGCGGCCTCGAGGTGCTGGCCGCCATGCGCAAGAAAAAGGTTCGCCCCAAGGTAATCGTCATCACCTCGGACGACACGCCCGGCACGCTTCTGGCTGCTGTGAGGGATCACGCTCATCACTACATTAAAAAGCCCATCGATCGGGAGGCACTGATGACGATGGTGCGGACGTCGCTCGGTGAGAAGTCGCGCACTCTCCCGATCGAGGTGATTTCGGCGCGGCCGGAATGGGTCGAGCTTCTGGTCCCATGTTCGCTTGAAGCCGGTACGCGCCTTGAATCGTTTATGGAGCATCTGGACACCGGGCTCTCCGATGATCTGCGCATCTCGGTAGCCCAGGCCTTTCACGAGCTGTTGATGAACGCGATTGAATGGGGCGGCAAACTCAATCCCAAGCGCAAGGTCCGGATCTCCTACCTGCGCGCCAAACGGATGCTGCTCTACCGCATTTCCGACCCGGGCCCCGGATTCAAGTTCGCAGACCTGGATCACGCCGCGATCACTCACGGAGACCAGCCCATCGAACACGGTCTGATCCGCGAGCAGAAAGGGCTTCGCCCCGGTGGGTTCGGACTCGTCCTGGTGCAGGCGAAAGTCGACGAACTGCTCTACAACGAGGCCCAGAACGAGGTTGTTTTCGTGAAGTATCTGGACTAGAGCAATCGAGCCTGCCGCCGGGCGATGCGCCGCCAACTGGTACCTAGGTAACATTGACCCACTACGCAGCGAGAGGCTATTTTACGTTGTTACACAAAGCTGAAAACGACTGACGGGCCGGTGAGGGGCGAAACAAGCGTGGGTTGACTGCGAGCGGTAATTGCCTCGTGACGCTGACCTCTTTCTTTCGCGACCGGAAGGCAACGAAATCCGAGTTACCGTGAAATCTGAATGATTGCAACACTCATTGCTGTCGTTTCGCTCGCCGCACTGGTGCAAATTTTTATCTCTTACTGCCGGTCGGTCCTGGCCTCCGCCGGCAAGGTTGAGTTGTCGTCGCGCGTCCTGGCGCTTACCGGCATGGAAGGCGCGACCCCGGTGGCTGGGGACTTTGACCGGGTGCTGCAGCTGGTTCGCCTGTGCCCCACGCATGACGCCGACAGGACCGGCGTCCGTGCCATCGTGACCTACTACCGCCTGGTGCAATACCTGGGTCGCGTGTTCGGCCCGATGTATCCCCACGTGACCGCTTGGGCCGGATCCGAGGGCACCAGCTGTTCGCATTTTGCATCCGTGGTGCTCGATCGATGCATCTCGTCCAGCCGCAGCCTGTTCGCGGAGCAGGCCGGCGACCACCTGTAGCTCCGCCGTCGCTCGACCCTACCTCAACCGGCTGCTACCATAGACACAGGCTCGAATTTCCGGCCGGATCTATGCGCTCGGTGAAGTCACTTGAAAATCGCGTGCTTGATGCCATTCGTCACGTGCGAATGCTCGCGCCTGGCGACCGCGCGGGTGTGGCTGTTTCAGGGGGCGCGGATTCAGTCGCGCTTCTCCGGATCTTCGAGGCCCTGCGTGACAGGCTTGGCATCACTCTGGTCGTCGTCCATTTCAATCACAAACTTCGCGGCACGGAATCGGAGGCGGACGCCCGTTTTGTCCAGGACCTTGCACGTGACCGCAAACTTGAATGCATCGCGGGGTGCGAAGACGTTGCCGCTGCGGCTGCGGCCGGCAGGCGGAATCTGGAAGACGCCGCCCGGCGTCTCCGGTATGCGTTCTTCGAGCGCGTGGTCGCCGAGGGTCGAGCGACACGCATCGTTGTCGGCCACACGGCGGACGACCAGGCCGAAACGGTTCTGGCGCACATTCTTCGCGGGACCGGCCCGGCTGGCCTTGCGGGAATCTATCCCGCGCTAGGTTCTGTCGTGCGACCGCTGCTCGGTGAGCGCCGCGAGCATCTGCGGGAGTATTTGCGGCACCTCGGGCAGAACTGGCGCGAAGATTCAACCAATCGCGATCTAACCAGGCAGCGCGCGCGGATTCGCGAGCAACTCCTGCCGTTGCTTGAACGCGATTTCTCTCGGCAGGCGGTCGACCGACTCTCAAGGCTGGCAGGACTCGCGCGCGAACAGGAGACTTTCTGGAACGCGCTGGTCAAGGACCGCTTCGATGCTCTGGTCCGGGCCGACGAAGCAAAACTACTGATCCGCGTTCAGGACCTGCTCTCTCCGCTTGATTTGTCGTCCGCGGCAGAACCCGATGCGCTGCGCACGTTGACCGAGCGCCTGGTTCGGCAACTGTATCGCGAGCTGCGCGGGAGTGCGGGCGGGCTGAGCGAGGTCCACGTAGCGCAGGTGATTGATCTTGCCCGGACACAGGGGAGCGGGCGTCGCGCCGAACTTCCCGGCGGTGTTCGGGTTGAAAGGAACTTCGGAGAGCTGGTTTTCTCGCGCGCTCGCAGAACAAGTGATCTCGCGCACCCTCCGGAAACCGCTGCCCGGGAGAATGCGTACCTATATGTGGTGAACCTGCCCGCGCATGGCGTCGCGACTGTTTTAGTTCCAGAACTGAACAGGCGCTTCTGCCTGAAAGTGATTGACTGGTCTGTCTCAGAGCGCGACACTAAAAGAGATAGCGCGGTTCTTGACGCCAATTTGCTCCGCGAGCCGCTGATTTTGCGGAGCTGGCGGCCCGGGGACGCATATCGGCCGCAGGGACGCCGTGGGCTGAAGAAACTCAAGGAGATGTTCCTGGCGGGACGTGTTCCGACTCGGGACCGTGCCTGCTGGCCGGTGCTGGAAAGCTGCGGGCGCGTAGTCTGGGCGCGCGGTTTGCCTCCGGCGGATGAGTTTTGCGTCCGGGAAGACACTCGGGCCGGCGTGGTAATCGAGGAAGTTCAGCTTTGAGGGGACGATGAGAGTCGCGTTTACTCGACAGCGCCTTGCGACGAGGGTGGGCCAGCTGGGCCGCGCCATTTCCAAGGACTACGCAGGGCGGACTGTTGACGTGGTCGTGGTGCTGGAGAATTCTTTCCTGTTCGCCGCGGACCTGGTGCGCGAGATTTCCCGGCCGGTCTCCTGCCACTTCGTGCGCTCGGAAATGCGCGATGTGCGATTCGGCGGGCAGGAGTACCGCGAGATTTTTTTCAGCACGGCGCCTTCGCTTCGCGGCCGCGACGTGCTGGTGGTGGATGCGGTGCTCAATACCGGCGTGACGCAGGATTTTCTGCTGAAACGTCTGGAAGAAGGCAGCCCGCGCACGCTTCGTCTGGCGGTTCTGTTTGACAAGCCCGCCTCGCGCAAAGTTAACCTAAAAGCTGAATACACTGGCTTCGCGGCTGCATCTAAAGAATGGGTAGGTTATGGGCTGAGCGGCGAAGGTGGATTGTTTCGGAATCTGCCTTACGTTGCGTCCAGAGTTTCGCGCGCAAGCGGCAGGGCGCGACGCGCAAGATCTCGCAGGAAAGTATCCAGAGGGTGAGGTAATCCGGTGAACTCAACAGTACGCACAGTTTTGTTCTGGGCCATGATGATCGCGCTCGCGTTTGTCCTGTGGGAGATGGCTTCCCGGGGCGGCCCGGCCGCGAAAGAAGACGAGCCCAGCTATTCCAATTTCCTCGCCAAGGTGGACAGCGGCAACGTCAAGGACGTCTCAATCGAACTGTCGCCCAACAGCGCCGAACTCCAGGGCGAATACCGGGACGGCAGCAAGTTCCGCGGCGTGACGGTCGCCAACACCGCCATCACCGATGTCACCAAGGTTCTGCAGGACAAAGGTGTCCTGTACAACTACAAGGAAGTAAAGGAAGCGAACTGGGTCAGCCTGCTGATCAACTTCTCGCCGATTCTGCTGATCGTGGGCATCTGGATTTTCATGATGCGGCAAATGCAGGCCGGTGGGAACAAGGCACTCAGCTTCGGCAAGTCGCGCGCGCGCCTTCTGACCGCGCAGCAGAAAAAGGCTACATTCAAGGACGTGGCCGGAATCGATGAAGCCAAAGAAGAGCTCTACGAGATCATCGACTTCCTGAAAGATCCGCAGAAGTTTCAGAAGCTGGGCGGGCGCATTCCCAAGGGCGTACTGCTGGTCGGACCTCCCGGAACGGGCAAGACCTTGCTCGCCCGAGCGATTGCCGGCGAAGCGAACGTTCCTTTCTTCTCGATTTCGGGTTCCGACTTCGTTGAAATGTTTGTCGGCGTCGGCGCAAGCCGCGTCCGCGACCTGTTCGAGCAGGGCAAGAAAAACGCCCCGTGCATCATCTTCATTGATGAAATCGACGCCGTCGGACGCCATCGCGGTGCCGGACTTGGCGGCGGCCACGATGAGCGCGAGCAAACGCTGAACGCTCTTCTGGTTGAAATGGACGGTTTTGAATCAAACGAAGGCGTGATCCTGATTGCGGCCACCAACCGGCCCGACGTTCTTGACCCGGCGCTTTTGCGCCCGGGCCGTTTCGACCGCCGCGTCGTGGTGCCACGGCCCGATGTCCGCGGACGCGAAGAAATCCTGCGCGTGCATACGCGCAAGGTACCTCTGTCTGAAGACGTCGATCTGTCCGTGATTGCGCGCGGAACTCCGGGATTCTCCGGTGCGGACGTGGCGAATCTGGTAAACGAGGCGGCCCTGTGGGCGGCCCGGATGAACCGGAAATTCGTCGCCATGGTGGACTTTGAGATGTCCAAGGACAAGGTCCTGATGGGCGCCGAGCGCAGGTCCATGATTCTGTCGGATGAGGAAAAGAAGAACACGGCATACCACGAGGCCGGCCACGCGCTGGTTGCAGCCAAGACCCCGGGTGCAGATCCCCTGCACAAGGTCACGATCATCCCGCGCGGCATGGCGCTGGGCGTCACCATGCAGCTGCCCATCGACGACAAACACACCTACACGAAGGAGTTTCTTGAGTCGCAGCTGGCCGTGCTGATGGGCGGACGCGCTGCCGAGGAGATTTTCCTAAACCACATCACCACCGGCGCCGGCAATGACATCGAGCGCGCGACCGAAATCGCCCGCCAGATGGTGTGCGAGTGGGGCATGAGCTCGCTCGGGCCGCTGACCTTCGGAAGGAAAGAAGAGGCAATTTTCCTCGGCCGTGAAATCGCCCAGCACCGTGACTACTCCGAGGACACGGCGATCAAGATTGACGTCGAGGTTCGCGGGATCGTCAACATGGGTTATTCGCGTGCGCGCCAGATTCTTGAAACCCATAGCGATGCGCTGGAACGCGTGGCTCGCGCTCTGCTGGATCGCGAAGTGCTGGACGCGACCGAACTAAAGCTCCTGATGGAAGGCAAGACGCTGCCGGACAAGATTCCTCCTCCGACCGCGCCTCCTGTCACGACCAGAGAACCACAGATCACGCTGCGTCCTGAGCCCCGGCCGATTCCTGGCCTGGCCAAGGGCGAAAAGCCAGCGCCGGCATAGATTCCGATCGTTACTGGTTTCAATCAAAGGGGCAAGCGGGGTTTAGCGTCTGGATAGCCCCTCGTCCAGGTGAAACGTTGCCCCTAAACCGTCGTTCCGCCAGGCCCAGTCCTTGCGGGTTTCCTGCGTCCTCCAGACTCTTGACTGCGGGAAAATTGGCGTAGAATAGCCGCATGGCAAACCGCCCTGCGGACACTTTTGAGGTTGACTGCCCCTGCTGCCACGCGAAATTGACCGTGGACCGGACGCTCGGCGTTGTCCTCGCTCACGTCGCTCCCGTCAGGCCACCATCGGTTGATCTGGACGATACCGCAAAGCTGCTCCGCGACCACGACGATTCCGTCGAAGCGAAATTCCGCGCATCGGTTGAAGCCGAGCGAACCAAACAGGATGTGCTCGCTCGCAAGTTTGCCGAAGGCTTGAAGAAGGCCAAGGACTCACCGATCGAAAAACCGATCCGGGATTTCGACCTCGACTGACCCTCTTGATGCGAGCCCTACGGGTTGCAGCCCTGGCGGCGCTGTTTACACTCGCCGCGGCGCTTGCGGCGACTGCTAGCGGCCATCCTCAAGGCAAGCCCACTCAGAAAGCTCAGAAGCTTCCTCGGCCGCGCCAGCTCGACAAGGCCCTGGTATGGACGCGCGACCCGGTCACTGGCGAGCTTCGCGCGACACCTGCAACGGCTGCGGCGGCCGAAGCGCCGAGCCACGCGCCACCAGGTTCGCACCCCATGCAGGTCCTCACGCAGATGGTGCCCGTGACCTGCATCGTTTCAACAGCAGACGGCTCGGCCGTGCCCGGGCTCGGGAAGCAGGACTTCCGGATCTTCGAGGATGGCGTTGAGCAGCCGATCGCTTATTTCGACGCCTCAAATGCGCCTGCGAGCGTGGCGCTGGTGATTGACGCAAGCCCGAGCGTACTGCGTGATTCCGAGGAAATGAAACAGGCCTCTGACACGCTGATTGACGCGCTTGCGCCGTTGGACCAGGCGGCAGTAGTAGATTTCGCCGCACACACGTATCTGCAGCTCCCATTCTCGGACGTGCGCGAACAGATCCGCAGCGCTGTCGGGCGCGTGGACGTGCGGGCGCTGCTGGGCGATACGGGCGGCTCAAACATCTACGAGGCGGTCTATCTCGCAGCCCGCGAGCTGTTCGCCGGCCATACGGGACGCAAGGCGATCCTGCTGTTGACCGATGGTCAGGACAGCGGCCTGAGCCTCACGCTTGACCCAGAGAGCGCCGCGCCTGCGCCAGGCGAAGCTGCCAACCGGCTCACGTTTGACGACGTCGTTCGAAAACTTGCCGCCGAAGACATTCAGATTTTCGCAGTATCAACCGAAAACCGCCCGAAGGTAATGACCCCGGAATGGCTCGGGGCGCACGCTGACTCGACGCTCATCACAACCCAGGCGCGCAGGTTGGGGATTCCTGCCTACACGCTGTATCTGGCCGAGCTGGTGCGCCGCTCGGGCGGCCAGCTATATTTTCTTCGCGAGACTGAGACGATGGCCGACACCTTCCGGGAAATCGCACAGAAGATCCGCGCGGAATACAACTTGGGGTTTTATCCGGATCCAGGCGCGAGCGGCGTCCGTCCCGGCTGGCATTCACTTCGCGTGGAGATCCGGGACCAACCGGGCGCGCAAGTTTCGCACCGCGCCGCCTACTACGTTCCGGCAACGCCGTAGTCTTCGCTCATTGCCTTAACGTTTCGCGAACAATCGTGATTCAATAGCGGACCATGTTCAGGCGGAAACGGTTCCGGCTCCGGCTGCCGTCGCGGACTCTGCTGCTCGGGGAGCGCACGCTGGTGATGGGCGTGCTGAACGTGACGCCGGACAGCTTTTCAGACGGCGGGATGTATTTTGACGCCGATGCGGCCGTTGCCCGCGCCCTTGAGATCGAACGAGCCGGCGCGGACATTCTGGACATCGGAGGAGAATCCACGCGACCCGGCTCGGAGGGAATTTCCGCGGCCGAAGAAATGCGGCGAATTCTTCCCGTGCTCGAAAAACTTCGCGGCCGGCTCGGCATTCCGATTTCCGTGGACTCGAGCAAAGCGGAAGTTGCCGAAGCCGCAGCACGCCAGGGCGCCGAAATTCTCAACGATGTGACCACTCTGCGCGCCGACCCGCGTCTGGCGGAGGTCGCCTCCGAACGCAAGCTGCCGCTCATCTTGATGCACATGCGTGACGAGCCGCCGACGATGCAGAAAAAGCCGTTCGCGCCCAGCGTGCTGCGGGACGTCGCAAGCGGCCTGCGCTCCGCGATAGTCATAGCCCGCCGCGCGGGAGTCCCAAAATCGCAGATCGTAATCGATCCCGGCATCGGTTTTGGCAAGAGCGCCGCCCAGAATTTTGAGTTGCTGCAAAAACTCCCGGAACTCGCGCGCCTTGGCTATCCGCTGCTGGTCGGAGCATCGCGAAAGGGTTTCCTCGGCAAGGCCCTGGGAGGCGCGCCTGAAGACGGGCGATTGTGGGGCACGGCGGCCGCGGTTGCTGCAAGCATCCTGGGCGGTGCTCACATCGTTCGGGTCCATGACATCGCCCAAATGTCGCAAGTCGCGCGCGTCACAGATGCCGTGTTGATCCCTTCGGCGGTCGGAGCGGGCGAAGCGCTCGTCCGATCGAAATGAGCTCGACGTCTGTAGCCACGATGTCACAAGCCGAGCATGCGAACTCGCGCAATGCTGTGATTGCCGGCTTTCTTGGCTGGACGCTCGATGCCTTTGATTTCTTTATCCTTACCTATGTCCTTGCGCAGGTCGCCTCCGAGTTTCACAAAACCGTTGCGGAAATGACCTTTACGATTACCGCGAGCCTCATGATGCGGCCCGTGGGCGCAATCCTGTTCGGGTTGATGGCGGACCGCTATGGCCGCCGGCTCCCGCTGATGGTGGATGTCCTGTTTTACTCGGCTGTTGAAGTGCTTTCAGGGTTTGCCCCCAGCTTTCGCGTGTTCCTGATTCTGAGGTTGCTCTATGGCATAGGGATGGGCGGCGAATGGGGTGTGGGCGCGTCGCTTGCGATGGAATCGGTGGCTGCGAAGTGGCGCGGAATGCTTTCAGGGTTGCTGCAGGAGGGCTACGCGCTCGGCAATCTGTTGGCGGCAGTGGCCTTCTGGACGGTGTTCCCGCACTGGGGCTGGAGGCCGATGTTCTTCATCGGAGGATTGCCCGCGCTGCTGACGCTGTTTATCCGCGCCAAGGTGAAAGAAAGCGAGGCGTGGAAGGCCACGGCTGCCAAGAAGATGGGCTGGGGTGAATATTTCCGCGCCGTCCAGGCAAACTGGAAGCGCTTCTTGTATCTGGTGCTGCTGATGGCCATGATGAATTTCATGTCGCACGGCACGCAGGACCTCTATCCAACATTCCTTCAGCACCAGCTACATTTTGATCCGCGCACGACAGCCATTATCAGCGTCGTATCGATGCTGGGTGCGATCGCCGGAGGAATTCTCGTTGGACTCTATTCCGACAGGCGTGGCAGGCGGCGCGCGATGATCACGTCCGCCTTACTTGCGATTCTGATAGTTCCGCTCTGGGTTTTCGGGCCGCGCGTGGTCGCCCTGATCGCGACGAGCGCGTTCCTGATGCAGTTTATGGTGCAGGGGGCCTTTGGCGTGATCCCGGCGCACATCAACGAACTCTCTCCCGGCCCGCTGCGCGGATTTTTCCCCGGGTTTGCCTATCAGCTGGGTGTGCTGGTCGCCTCAAGCGCACCGGTCATCGAGGCGGTGTTGAGCCGTCGCTTCGGATACGGCGAGGCGATGGGGGCGTTTGCGGCCCTGGCGTTCGCGCTAGGCGCAGTGGTGATCGCGTCGGGGCCGGAGGCCCATCGGGTCTCGTTCGGTCCTTCGGAATCCTAAGAGACCCACCCGGCCATTCCCCCCGGACCTGCAGCCTTGAGACTGGTTCTATTTCTTTCTTGCGCTGCGGTCCACCTTCGTTCGCATGTGCGGCAGCGCGCCTTCATCGACCGGTGCGCGGGCGTCATCATTGAGCGATGTGACCAGCTTCTGCAGCGTACGAATGAAAACCCCTTGATCGTGCCGCGTCAACGGCGACAACAGACGCGCCCGCGCGCGAGCGGCGCCGGGAAGAATGCGTTTCAGGGTCTCAAACCCCTGCGGGCTGAGCCTGAGACTGTAGCGGCGGCGATCGCTTGCCGACCGTTCACGCAGTATCAGCTTGCGCTTGATCAAGTTGGATAATACGAGTGCGGTCGTGAACCGGTCCAGGCCCGCGATCCGGGAAATGCTGACCTGATCAGAGCCCGGGGTGTCCTTCACCACCGCCAGCACCACGTACTGAGAAGACGTGATGCCGAATTCGCGGCACTCGAAGGTGAAGATCGAGTCCGCAATATGACGCGCGCGCCAAAGCAGGTACCCGGGTCTTTGATAGAGGGGGCTGTTGAGCGTATATTTCCTCGCGGAAGGATCGCTACCACTGGAACGTTTCCTCGGGATCCAATTGTACGTGCGAACGCCTTGCCTCGCACCACTCCGCTCCCCTGGGGTCTGCGCAGTCGTCATTTCTTCGTTCTCCTTGCAGTTGGTTATAACTGCGTATGGCTGAATGTGTCCATTAGAATGCGCGGGGTGTCGTCATTCATCCCATGCCAGTGTCCGAGTGACAGGAACGAGCCAGAAACGCCCGACAGCGCAGTCGGGCCCGCACCGGGCCTTCGACTGCTCAAGACCGAAGAATCCGAGGCAAAGAACCGATGCGATTGACCAGAACATTACGTGCCCGCAATTTCAAGATCAGAGACCATATATCGATAGAGGGGACGTATGTCCAATTACCTTGACAAAGTCAGAGGGCGAATAGTAAAAGCAACGGTTGTAGATCAGTGTCCTTTGTGACACACGGCTGGTACACGCAAATTGCGCCAGCGACGAAATGCTGAGACGCTTCTAACGGATTTGCCTCGCGGGTGGCGAAGGTTGAATCCGAGGACGCGTCATTCAGGGTGGCTGGCGCCGCAAACGATTGCGTGAATGGCCAAAGAATCTGAATGGGCAGGTGGATTTAGAGGTACCTGGGTGGGTACTGAAACAAAAACTAGGGGGCTTTTCATGAATCAGAATCTCGTTTGGTCGAAGTTTGTCTTCTCGCTCTTTCTTTGCCTTGCACTATTAGTTGCTTGCACCTCGCCAGTTTGGGCCCAGTCTTCGACGGGCTCACTTACCGGAACGGTCACTGATCCGTCTGGCGGCGTTGTCTCGGGTGCGACCGTGACGGCCACCAACGTCGGCACGGGCCAGACCCGCACGACGACCACTGATTCAAGCGGTTCTTATAAATTCGCGCTGCTGCCGCCGGGATATTACTCGGTGAGCTTCTCGGCCTCGGGCTTCAAGACCTCTGAAGTCCCCTCGATCTTGGTGAACGTCACCGAGACGCCAGTCCTTGATCAGAGGCTAGTGGTCGGCGGTCAGGCGACGCAAGTCACCGTCGAATCCACGGCCGAGACGATTCAGACTCAGAACGTGACCAATGGTGAGGTCGTGGGCTCGCAAGAAGTGGTCGACCTTCCGCTCGTTTCCAGGAACTACACGCAGATCATCAATCTTTCTCCCGGCGTCGTGAGCAACGTGACCACAGCATCGTCGGTTGGCAATGGAACCGTGGACGTGGCCGCCAATGGCGCGAGAGAAAACCAGAACAACTATTCGATGGACGGCGGCTCGATCGTCAACTACGTGAGCGGCACTGCGGGCCAGACCGGCAGCTACCCCGGTATCGCCATCCCCAACCCGGACTCCATTCAAGAATTCAAGGTACAGACCTCGCAGTACGATGCCAGCTCCGGCCGCAATCCAGGGGCGAACGTAACCGTCGTCACCAAGGGCGGCACGAACCAATTCCACGGCGATATCTGGGAGTTCAATCGCAACAATTTCTTTAACGCGAATGATTTCTTCTATAAGCGAACCGAGGAAGCCCTCGATGAGGCCAATACACCACAAACTCTGAAGCAGAACACGTTTGGAGGAACGATCGGAGGTCCGATCAAGAAGGACAAGATCTTCTTTTTCGGTTCCTATCAGGGCATCCGGCAGGTCAATGGAATCGGCACAAGCGGTTTCGCGTCAGGCTACGAGTCGAACGTACAACTGCTTCCTTGGAGTGACCCGGCCGACCCCAGTGATCCTCGCCACTTGACGGGACCGGCCACTGGCCCAGGCTCCTATCGGGCATATCTGGGCAGTGTGTTCGGAGGAACCGCATTCGGGACGTGCGACCCGTTCTTTATCGTCCCGGCAACCCTACCGCTGTGCAATACAGGCGTTGGGACAGGAGAAACAGTCGCACCGGACGGATCGAATATCACGAACACGGCGATCGCACTGCTTCAGGCCCCCGGTCTCATTAAGAACGGATTCAACAAGGGATTCTATTTCCCGAGTGCCCCTGCAACCTGCAAGGGCGTCCCGACGACCGATACCGGTTGCAACATCGGGATCTCGATTCCGATCGTGGCCAACGAAAACCAGTACATGGCCAACACCGACTATGTGCTGTCGAGCAAGAACACGCTCTCAGAAAAATTCTTCACCTCGAGCGATCCCCAAGTCCAGCCATTCAACTGCTTCATCTCGGCAGGTAACTGCAATCCTGGCGCTCCAGCAGACGCCCATTACACCAACTACGTTGCCCAGCTGAAGTTGACATCCGTGCTTACCAGCAACCTGGTGAACGAGGCCCGAGTTGCCTACCACCGCGACGTTGAGGACAACACCGATCCCAACCCCCTGGAAGCGTGTAACTTTTCAACGGTTGGCAGCATCATTCCGCTCGTGAACAACGGCGCGTCCTGCGGGACAGTGACTCCGGCACTTGCCAAACAATATCCGGAGCTCAACATCGTGCCGATGTTCGATATTTTGGGAATTGGGTCCCCGACCGGTCCTTGGAGCCAGGGTGGAAACTTCTCCATGATCTCCACCAACTACATCAATACCTATCAGTTTGGAGATCAGCTTTCCTGGAATCATGGAAAACACGCTCTGCGGTTCGGTTTCGACGGTGAGCGCATTCTCTACAACAACACCATTCCGTCTTCCGGGCGCGGCGAGCTGCTGATGTACAGCACCGCTGACTTCCTGACGAGCAGCTCCGGCATTTTCAAGCAAGACCCCGCCTACAGCGACGGCACGCCCCAAACAGCAAACGGAGGAATTCTCCTAGGATTCGGTCTCAAGGGTACTTTGACGCACTACAACCGAATCAATGCGTTTGATTGGTACGCTCAGGACGACATCAAGGTCAGCAGGAAGCTCACCGTAAACCTCGGCCTGCGGTGGGAGTACGACGGGTTCCCAGACGACAAGAGCGGCCAGTTTGCGAACGAATGGAATTCCCAGCTGCAAAAGACCAACTCGTACTCCGCCTTCCAAGCGCTGGGTCCGACGGGCACGCTCACAGGTTTTGTGGTGCCTTCGAACTTCGACGTGAAGGATTTCGGGCTCACTGCGCCTGGCGGTGCGACGGGCGTTCTGGTCAACAGCAACAAGACGCTGGTGCCGGGCACACCGCTAGACAACTTTGCCCCGCGCATCGGCGTGGCGTGGCAACCTCTGAGTGAGAAGTTCGTTGTCCGCGCAGGTTACGGTATGTTCTACGATCGCATTTACGGCAACCTACTGATCGATAACCAGCTCAACCTCCCTCCCTATTCCGGATCAGGGTCCGGTCCATGCCCGGCGTGTTTCGCGGACACGGTTCACGATCCTTTCGCTGCAGGCGCCGGGCCGCTGGTCTGGACGCCGCGATATGAATACAACACCGCCGGTGCCGGCTGCACCGAAACGGTCGTAGGTAGTGGCTCCTGCGTGATTTCTTCCGGACTCGGGTACACGGCCGACTCCCAGCAGATGGCGAACCGCCTGCCTTTGACCCAGGAGTACAGCTTGGATCTTCAGTATGAGTTGGCTCACGGCTGGATTGTCGACGTGGGCTACGTCGGAAGCCACGGCATCCACCTCTACAATTATTCTCAGGATATCAACCTTGCACACCTCGTGGCGGGCGCTCCCAATGGTCCGACCGACGCCCAAAACGAGAGCATGGTGGGAGGTTCAATCCCATGGAATGTCGGCAACCCGGACCCGATCCTCTACAACACAACAGCCAATGCCAACACTCGCGTGCCCGTTATTGGCTACTCCGCGGACGGCGGGCTAGCCACCACGGACACCAACGGCGACTCGCTCTATAACAGCCTGCAGGCTCAACTCAAGCATCAGTTCTCGCACGGCCTGCTGCTGCAAGTCGCCTACACTTGGAGCAAGGGCCTCACAAACATCAACACTGCAGAAGCCGGCAGCGGCATCAACCCGCCGGGTGAAGTTCTCTACGGCGCGTCGAACAGCAACAACCCCCTTAATCTGGGACAGCAGTATGGGCTGTCGTCCTTCAACCGTCCGCAGCGAGTCGTCATTTCCTACGTGTACGATCTCCCGTTCAGGCACCGGGACGGCGTGTCGGAACGCCTGCTCTCCGGATGGAGTGTTTCCGGAGTCACCACGATCCAGGACGGCCTGCCCTTCAGCGTCGTCAACTCACTCGGTGGTTCAATCTTTTACAGCGCGGGATCGGCAAACACCCGGGCGCAACTTGCAGACCCGGTCAACTGCAATACACAAGGAGTGTGTCAGTCCGGTATCCCGACTGCCAGTTCCGGGAGCACCACTTCCCGGGCAATGAACGGATGGGTTAACGATGCGGCCTTCGGTACAGGCAGCGGTATCACGTTCTCTCCCACGCCGTTGCCCTGCATCGGCGGAATCCCTAACCCGGGCGGTAGCGCAACAGATCCTTGCGGCGAGGCCGTTGGTGGGCTTGGTCCCGGAGATCCCGGCGCGAAGTTCACGGGCGCAGGTACTGGATGGGGAGATGATGCAGTAGGACTCATCTCCGGTCCCGGCCAGTTCAACTTCGACTTGGCCGTAATCAAGGACACCAAGTTGTGGGAAGGCGGAACGCTGCAATTCCGCGTCGAATCCTTCAACATCTGGAACCATCCGCAATTCGATCCGCCGTTCGGCGTTGACGCCAATACGCCTTCGACGTTCGGAGAGATCACATCAACTTCGACCACGCCGCGCGTGATGCAGTTCGGCTTGAAGTTACTGTTCTAATCGCCGGAGATCATCCGGGGAGACAGCCGGAGCCCCGTCCTTCCCGGATTCGGGAAGGACGGGGCTTTTTTTTCGCCCGCGAAACCAGGAAATCCCGCCGCCAAGAGATGGCAGACCACTCGCGCCCGTGCTAAAATAGATCTGCGTTTGTAGCTCCCGCAAATCCTGCTTTGGAGTTCACTGGGGCCGCAAGACCGCACTTGCAGCCCGTTCCGTTTGGCCGCAGGAATGCCGTTAAACTCATGACGACACCGGTACGCAATATCGCCATCATCGCCCATGTGGACCATGGCAAGACGACCCTGGTCGACGCCATGCTGCGTCAGAGCGGGATTTTCCGCGAAAACCAGGAGCTCATCACACGCGTGATGGACTCAAACGATCTCGAGCGCGAGCGCGGAATCACGATTCTGGCAAAGAACACGGCGATCACCTATCGCGACACCAAGATCAACATCGTGGACACGCCCGGCCACAGCGACTTTGGCGGCGAAGTCGAACGAGCGCTGCGCATGGTCGATGGCGTTCTGGTCCTGGTGGATGCGAGTGAAGGCCCGCTGCCGCAGACGCGCTATGTCCTGCAGAAGGCGCTCGCCGCCAAACTTCAGCCGATCATGGTGCTGAACAAAATCGACCGGCCCGACGCGCGCCCGGCCGCAGTGCTTGATGAGATTTATGACCTGTTCATCGATCTGGACGCAACCGAAGACCAGCTCGACTTTCCAGTCCTGTACACGAATGCGAAGACCGGTGTGGCCCACCGCAAGGTCGGCGACGATTCCACCACGCTACAGCCGCTGTTTGAGCAGATCGTTACCTCAATTCCGCCTCCGGCGGGCGATCCTGCGGGAGTCTTGCAGATTCAGGTCACTAACCTTGACTACAGCGACTTTCTGGGACGCCTCGCAATAGCCCGCGTTTTTCAGGGAACCCTGAAGCGCGGAACCGAAGTCGCGATCTCGAAGCTGGACGGAACGATTCAGCCGACGAAAATTACCAAGCTGTTCACCTTTCGCGGACTGGATCGCGACGAAGCCGAGCAGGTCGTGGCCGGAGACATCGTGGCCATTGCCGGTGTGGAAGGAATTCAGATTGGCGAGAGTATTACCGATCTTGCGAACCCCGCTCCGCTTGAGCCCCTGCTGATTGATGAGCCGACGCTCACCATGGTATTCACGATCAACACCTCACCGTTCGCCGGCCGCGAAGGCCAGTATGTAACCTCGCGGGATCTGCGCGCACGCCTGGAAAAAGAGCTGCTGACAAACGTGTCGCTGCGCGTTGAGGACTTTGGAGCGACCGACGCATTTCGCGTTCTCGGCCGCGGCGAACTCCAGCTCGCAATTCTGATCGAGACGATGCGCCGGGAAGGCTACGAGCTGATGGTTGGCAAGCCGGAAATCGTGGTGCGCACCGAAAACGGGCGTCGCATCGAGCCTCTGGAATTGCTGATTGTGGATTGTCCGGAATCGTTCATCGGCATCGTGATGGAGTTGCTCGGCAGCCGCCGCGGCGAAATGAAAAAGATGGTGAACCATCATTCCGGCCGCGTGCGCATGGAATTCAGCATTCCTTCGCGCGGGTTGATCGGCCTGCGAAGCCAGTTGCTCACCGACACGCGCGGCACCGCGCTGATTCATTCCCTGCTCGAAGGCTGGACCGACTATGCCGGTGACATGGCCATGCGTCCGACCGGAGCGCTGGTATGTGACCGGGCCGGCGTCTCGGTTGCCTATGCGATCTGGGGCATCCAGGAGCGGGGCGAGATGTTCGTCGGACCAGGGGTTGAAGTGTACGAGGGCATGATCGCCGGCGAAAATGCGCGCGAAGACGACATGAACGTAAACATCACGAAGGAAAAGAAGCAGACCAATATGCGTTCGTCTTCGGCCGACGAAGCCATCCGGCTGATCCCGCCGCGCGAAATGACGCTTGAAAAAGCGATCGAGTTCATCGCTGACGACGAGTACGTCGAAGTCACTCCGAAATCCATCCGGCTCCGCAAGAAGGTTCTGGACGCCAAGAAACGCCCCAAGCGCTGGCAGGAAATCCGGGCAAGCGTCGACGCTTCTTCCTAAGAAAACAGGCAACAATTGATTCGAAGCGAGGGGCGTGCGAGACCCGTGCGTGTTCTAGGGGTGGTCGGGTCTCGCACGAATTGTGGAATTAACTGACGCCATCACTAAGGCACGGGGAATTCCAAACCCTACGGCTAGGGGTGTCTGATAACAGGACACTTACTGGCGCGTCGTGCCGCAGGGGTGCGTAAATTTTGCAGGACCGCGCAGGGAATTCGCGCCGAGTCGATGCTAGGCTTCCGAGACGATCGCGTCCGCCTCGATCTCGACCAGCATGTTCGGGGCAATCAATCGGCTCACCTCGAGCATTGCCGTTGCCGGGCGAATCGCGCCGAAGACCTCGCCATGCGCCCTTCCGACCTTTTCCCAATCCGCGATGCGTGTGACGAACATGCGCGTACGCACGACGTCGGACATCTTTGCGCCCGCTTTCTCGAGCGCCGATTCGATGTTTCGCAGGGCCTGAATGGCCTGCGCGTAGGGATCGCCCACGCCGACGATCTGCCCCTGGTCGCCCGTCGCCGTGGTTCCCGACACGAAGATATTTGGACCCACACGCACAGCCCGCGAATACCCGATAATTGGCTCCCACGGCGCGCCGGATGAAAAGTTTTTTCGATCCATGATTCCTCCCGTTGGCACTAAGGATAGAAGCGGGCGCGCAAATGGCGCGGCACGACCGGACACAAATCCAGGCGCGTGCCAAACACACGATAGCGAATCCGCGCGACCAAATTATAGAACATGTCTCGCAGAGGCCGAGGGACTACCGCGAGCACGCTTGCAAGAGTCCCCCACCTGCCGCCCAGACGTCGCAGAATGTGAAGGAAAGCATTGGAACGCACCAGCAAGACGCCGTCCTGGGTCAGCACGACAACGCTGTCCGGCAAGCCCGCTTGCGCGTCTGCGGGAACCAGCGATTGAAACGAGGCGCCCTGCAGCGGCGCGAATCGAAACCTGCTTCCCGAACGGTCGTGCCTCAGCGCAAACCTGACCGCGCGGTGGCACAAGCCGCAATGGCCGTCGTAGAAAATCATCTCGGCGTTGGAGGCGGCCGGCAACATACTTCGAAAAGCATAGCACGCCCCGCCGACGCGGCTGCCGATCTGCGGCCAGAGGACCCAAACTGCTGCTGGACAGCGATTGGTGAAGCCTCTAAGCTACCGTTTGCCGGAAGACTTTCTAGGAGAGTTTCTCCCTCGTGAAGTGCAACAACGTTCTCGAAGCCATCGGCCACACCCCTTTAATCCGGCTGAACCGCGTAACCAAGGATATCCCAGCCGAACTCTATGTGAAGGCGGACTACCTGAATCCGGGCGGCTCGATGAAGGACCGCATCGGCGTCTGGATGATTGACGAAGCCGAGCGCAAGGGCCTGTTGAGACCCGGTGGAACAATCGTCGAAGGGACCTCCGGCAACACGGGCGTGGGACTCGCTCTGGTCGCGGCGGTGCGCGGCTACAAGGTCGTCTTCACGACCACGGACAAGCAGTCGCGCGAAAAAATCGACCTCCTGAAAGCGTTTGGCGCCGAAGTGATCGTCTGCCCGACGGCGGTTGAACCGGAAGATCCGCGCAGCTACTATTCGGTCGCGAAAAAACTGGCGCGAGAGATTCCCAACGCCTACTACCCAAATCAGTACGAGAATCCCGCGAATCCCGAGGCCCACTACCGCACCAGCGGCCCGGAAATCTGGAAGGACTCCGAAGGCAAAATCACGCACTTTGTCTGTGGCCTCGGAACCGGCGGCACCGCGACCGGCGTGGGACGGTTTCTCAAAGAACAGAATCCGAACGTGAAAGTCGTGGGTGTCGATCCGCACGGGTCGCTGTATTACGAGTACTGGAAGACCGGCAACATCGGCAAGGCGCGCACCTATGTAGTCGAAGGAATCGGCGAGGATATTCTGCCGGCCACGATGGATTTCTCGGTTCTGGACGACGTGATACAGGTAAACGACGAGGAGTGTTTCCTCTGGGCGCGTCGGCTCGCCAAACGCGAGGGCATCTTCACCGGCGGCTCCGGCGGCGGCTGCGTTTCCGCGGCGCTGCGCGTTGCCAAGGAATGCCGCAAAGGGGATTTCGTCGTCGCGTTTCTACCGGACTCCGGCAGCCGTTATCTGAGCAAGATTTACAATGATGGCTGGATGCGCGAGCTCGGCTACGCGGACACCGAGGTGACGCTCACGGCGGCCGACGTGATTCGCGTGAAGCGGCAGAACGGCAAGACCCGCGACCTGATGGTTGTGGGACCGAACCGCACCGTTTTTCAGGCGCTGCAAACCATGCAGCAGCAGGACATCTCGCAGATTCCCGTATTCGAGGACGATCGATCGATCGGCACGATGTTCGAGGACCAGATTCTGAACCTTGCGCTGCAGGGTAAGGATCTTCGCAAGCTGATCGTTCGCGAAGTGATGGGCCCGGCGCTGCCGCTGGTACCGTCCAATGCGCCCGTCGAACGTGTCACTCATCTTCTCAGCCACGAAAGCCCCGCCGTGTTCGTTGAAATGGAGACGGGCAACCTCGAAGTCCTTACGAAGTTCGACTTGATGGACACGATCGCCGGGCTCGTCGGGCAGAAACGCTAGATGTTTGCTGGCTGGTACCTCCCTGGGCTGGCCCACCCCATATCACCTTGACACCCATTCACGCATGTGATATTTCCAGACTACCTAATCCGTGGAGTCGGCGATCAGTGCGGTAGTCCGTTTCGTCGGGCAATGATTTGTCGCGAAGGGCATCAAGCTGTTTGCTCGCGGCAGTTTGGGAATGTTTAAGGGTGGGTTAAAAAACTTGGGGGGTGGTCATGAATAGGTATATTGCTGCTTCGAAGCTCGCTTGCTCGTTTTTGGCATGCCTCGCGGTTCTCTTCCTGTGCGTTTCTCCTATCTGGGCTCAATCTGGCACGACGGGAGGACTGACGGGAACCGTAATGGATCCCTCCGGCGGCGTGATCGTCGGCGCCACGGTCTCCGCGACCAATCTTGGCACAGGCCAAGAGCGGTCTGTCACTACGGACTCGAGCGGTGTGTATAAATTCTCGCTATTGCAGGCAGGCAACTACTCCCTCAAGATTAGCGCGTCCGGTTTCAAGACTGCGGAAGTACCGTCAGTTACCGTGAATATCACGGAAACCCCCGTGCTGAATCAAAGGCTCGAGGTCGGCGCGCAAAGCGAGCAAGTGACCGTTGAGTCGACTGCCGAGACCGTCCAGACTCAGAACGCCACCGTCGGCGCGCTGGTCGGTGCGAAGGAAGTGACGGACCTTCCACTCAGTTCGCGCAATTACACGCAGATTATTGACCTTTCGCCGGGTGTCGTGGCAAACGTGTCGAGCGCCGCAGCAGTTGGGAATGGCACGCAGGACATCAACGTCAATGGTATGGGCTCTGACCAGAACAATTACATGATGGACGGGGCCACCGTCACCAATTACGGCAGCGGCGGCGGGGCGCAATCCGGGAATTTCCCCGGCATTGGAATCCCCAATCCGGACTCGATTCAGGAGTTCAAGATCCAGACGTCGCAGTATGACGCCGAGTATGGACGGAATCCCGGCGCCAGCGTAAACGTCGTTACCAAGGGTGGCACGAACAATTTTCACGGCGCGGCTTGGGAGTTCTTCCGGAATAGCGCGCTGGACGCCAACGATTTTTTCAATCATGCCAGCGAGACTTCGCTTGACCAGAGGAACAAGCCCGAAACGCTGAATGAAAACCTGTTCGGCGGCACCCTTGGCGGTCCGATCAAGAAGGACAAGCTGTTCTTTTTCGGCTCGTATCAAGGATTCCGGCAACTAAATGCTGTCGGCACCAATGGCTTTGCGACCGGACTCAGCACCGGACTTAATTTGTTGCCATTCAGCCTGCCTGACGGAACACGTGGAAACGAGACGGGCAGCATCCCCCTCAACTATAATCCTGCGAATGCTCCGTGCGCTTACACCACTTATCAGAGCTATCTGGGGTGCGTATTCGCTGGGCCCACCAGCGCCTTCGGTCTGGGCGATCAGACCCCAGTAACGACGACTGGATCAAATATCAGCCAGACCGCGATAAAGATCCTTCAACAGGCGGGTCCCAAGGGCGGCTTGAACCAGGGCTTCTTTATTCCTAGCGTGCCTTTCGGCAGCAATGGATTACCGCTTACCTCCAGTGCGATCAGCTTTGCTCAGCCGACGCGCGCGAATGAAGACCAGTATCTGGCAAATTTCGACTACGTTGTTTCGCCCAAGAACACGATCTCGGAACGGTTTTTCACATCCAAGGACCCCCAAGACCAATCGTTTGTTTGCCTGCCGGGCGCCGGTTCTCTGTTGAACAGTTGTGCTCCGGGATCGCCCGAAGACGTAACGTACACCGCGGACAGTGCTGTGCTCAAGCTTACGACGGTTGCAACCAGCAACTTTGTCAACGAAGCGGTATTCTCGTTCCAGCGAGCCACGACACAGGCGGTGCCGGGCAACAATCTGAGTGCCTGCGACGTCGGTATCACTCCGCCGCTGCTTGATAGTGTGGGCTGTCCTGGTCCCACGAGCGGTGTAAACCCGATCCCCTTTGAGGTTCCGACCATAGCACTGGCTGGCATCCCGCAATCCTTGCCCACATGCGGCGCTACTCCGGTCGCCGGCGGCTGCGTCGGTTATTCCGAGGGAGCGCTGAATACGGGCGGGAATTTCTTCGCTTCGGCCACCAATTTCTTCAACACCTTTCAGGGTCGGGACCAGATTTCCTGGAACCACGGGAAGCACGCTATTCGCGCGGGTGCCGAAGTCGACCGCATCCAATACAACTGGACCCTACCGGGTAGGGGCGGACTGATTTTCCCATCCGTCTCCGATTTTCTGACGAGCTCAAGCGGTTCGCCGGCGGCCGGTACGCCTGCGACGGACGCGAGCATCCTGGTCAACTTTTACGGACTCGGAGAACCGAACGGCAACCCCCATGACCAGCGAACCAATGAATTCTCGGCTTTCGTGGAAGACGACATAAAACTGACCAGCAAGCTCACGGTGAACCTGGGCGTCCGTTGGGAATATGACGGATACCCGTCCGAAAACAAGGGCCTGTTCACGAACGTTTGGACCAGCCAGCTGCTCACGCAAAACACGGGCTCGTTCTATCTCGGAGATGAAGTTACTGCCGGTCCCGGCACTCCGTCCAATCAGATCGGCAGTCTTGCAGGATATGTTGTCCAGTCCAATTACAACCCGAACATCGCAGCTTGTGGCAATCCACTGGCGCGGTCCGCTTGTGGTGAAACAGCTCCGGCCGGCATCTTCCCGGGCTATCCCGGCGGAGCAACCGGCGTTTTGGTCAACGGCAATAAGAGCCTGGTGAAGGGCGCTCCCTACTATGACTTCGGGCCGAGGATCGGCTTGGCTTGGCAGCCGCTTGGGGAGAGGCTCGTGGTCCGGGCCGGCTACGGAATCTTCTACGACGCGGTGTATGCCAACCTACTGGCCAACAACAACGCGGGCAACCCACCTTACAATGGTTTCGCTGAAGCGTCGTTCCCGACCAACGCCCTGGACCTGCCGATAAATCCGGTGGCAACAGGTGGCATCCTAGGGTGGACCCCGCGCACTCTTCAAGTCGTTGCGGGCGGTCCTACAACCGGAGCCATCAACATCACCGATAACGCGGGTGGCAACGGACTAGGTGCCACTTCGGACAACCAATTTCTTAGCGTTCCTTTGGTGCAGCAATACAACCTAGATTTTCAGTACGAGGTTCTCAAGAACTGGGTGCTCGATGTCGGCTACGTCGGTTCGCACGGCACGCATCTCTATGATTGGGCGCGTCCGATCAACATCGCTTTCCTCGCGCCTAACGCCCCGAACGAGCCCACCGATCCCCAAAACGCGCGGATGATTTTAGGTTCGGGCGCACCGGGCACACCCAGCTCGTTTGCTTTTAACGATCCAGGCAACACCAACCCATCCACACAGGTTACGGAAAACATTGCATCGAATGTCCCGTCGCCCTTTTTCAACGACAACACGCTCGGCCGCGTAAGCTATCTGGGCTACGGTTCAGGCGGAGCTTCGACTACGAACACGATTGGCGACTCGCTTTACAACAGCTTGCAGGTCCAGCTTCGGCACCAGTTCTCGCACGGCCTTTTGCTCCAGGCTTCCTATACATGGAGCAAGCTCATCACAAACATCAATGCGAGCGAGGCGGGCGGCGGAATTTCGGCTCCCGGCAACGTGCTTTCCGGAGGTGCGTCGAGCAACGATCCGCTGGATCTGGGTCAGCAGTACGGGCTTGCTGCATTCAATCGTCCCCAACGGCTGGTCATCGCATATAGCTACGACCTGCCGTACAGAAACATGCAGGGCCTTACTGGAAAGGTGCTTGGAGGGTGGTCGGTTTCCGGTGTGACTACGATCCAGGACGGCGAGCCTTTCACGGTCATCGACAGTAATGCCGGAGTGATTTATTACGGCAAGGCCGGTGTGCCCTTCGGGGGCTTCGGCGTACGAGCCGAGTTGAGCCCGACAAACACCGGGGCATGCAACGTGTTCGGCGTTTGCGAGGGAACTGGGCTCGCTACTCCGGGGGGTGACGAGTCGCGGCTTGGAGGAGCTTTCGGAGGGCCTGGTTATATCAACGCTGCGGCGTTTACAGGTGCGCCGTGCATTGGCGGGATGACCGCAGGCTCTTGCGCTACCTCAGGCGGCGCCACGGGCTTCGGGGACTCCGCGGTGGGCTCAATTATGGGACCCGGGCAGAATAACTGGGACCTGTCATTGCAGAAGAACACCAAGATCGCGGAAGGGTTGACCGTGCAGTTCCGGACGGAGTTTTACAACATCTGGAATCATGCGCAGTTCAACCCGCCAGTTAACAACCGTGCGGATGCCACATTCGGTCAAATCCAAAGCAGCTCGGTGCCTCCGAGGATCATGCAGTTTGCCTTGAAGCTCCTGTTCTAGGCGCAATCGGTCCACCAGCCCCATCCTTTCCCAGAAGCGGGTGAGGATGGGGCTTTTTTTTGCCCGTGCATGTCACCGGAACCCCGTGCCTGGGGCTAAAGTAGTTCGGATTGGAACCATTCTCTGATAGCATAAGGATTCGCAGTCTTCGAAATTCTCCCACTCTGGAGCAATTGAAACATGGCCATGGCATGTGAAATCTGCGGCAAGAAGCCGCTGTTCGGAAATACGATAAGCCACGCGCACAACGTCACCCGCCGGCGCTGGAATCCCAACCTGCGTCGCGTCCGTGCCGTCGTCAAGGGCGTGCGCAAACAGGTTCGCGTGTGCACCTCCTGCATTCGCGCCGGCCGCGTGAAGAAGGCGGCCTGAAGCAGGTTCCGATGCGGACGGAGCTCCCGTTGATGCGGACAACGCTGGTTCTGGCAGCTGTCATCGCGTGCGCACTCGGTGCGGGATGCAGACAAGAGACCGCGCCGGGGCCCGATGTCTGGGCTGTTGTGAACGGCAAGGAAATCCTCCGCCAGGACGTCGAGAAAATCTCCCGCTCCCGCGTGAACGCCGACGCCCCGCCGCCTTCGCCAGAAGAAGCCCTTTCCCTGCAGCTCAGCATCCTCGATGAACTCGTCAACAGCGAAATCCTTCTCGAGCGCGCCAACAAAATGAACCTGGTGGCGAGCGACGCCGAAGTGGAAGACAAATTTACCGAGTCGAAGAGCCCCTATACGGAAGAAGAGTTTCAGAAGAAATTGAAGGAAACCGGGCTCACGGTGGACGACCTGCGAACCGACATTCGCCGCCAGCTCTCGATTCAGAAGCTGTTGAACCGCGAGGTGATCGCGAAAATCTCCATCACCGACCAGGACATCCTGGACTTCTACAACAAGAACCGGGCGCAATTCAATGTGACCGAGCCGCAATATCACATCGCCCAGATCGTGGTTACGCCCCGCCCCGATCCCACCGTTCACAATCGCAAGAACGACAAGGCCACGAACGAAGCAGAAGCGGGACGTAAGGCGGCCATGCTGATCCAGAAGCTCAACGCCGGGGCCGATTTTACCGAGCTCGCGACGGACTATTCCGAAGATGCCAGCGCCTCGACAGGCGGCGATCTAGGTTTCGTCCCGGAATCGGCGCTGAATCAGTCCGATCCCACGCTCAAGAAGGCTGTCCTCGCGATGAAGGTCGGACAGGTGACGCAGCCGATTCCGGTGAAAAACGGCGGCTACCGCATCCTGAAACTGCTCGCCAAGGAAGCGGCCGGGGATCGCCAGTTCTCCGACGTCCAAGTGCAACAAGCCATCCGCGACGCCCTGCGCACGCGCAAGGAACAATTGCTGCGCTCGGCATATCTGGTCGAGGCGCGCGATGAAGCCCACGTCACGAATTATCTTGCTCGGCAGATCCTGGAATTTGCAGGAAAGCTCCCACCCGCGCAGTAACGGGCCCGCAGCACGCGGCAGCCGCCTCGGCCTAGCGGTCTCGGCCGAAGGACTTCACTGCACCGTAAGGGCTCAATTGCCCGGCACGTGATCACGTACTTGGCAAGCCTCCGGCTACCGGCTATTATGGCCGCGCCCAACCGGCCAAACGGCCCTCATACAGAGAGCGAACTGATGGATCCCTCCGAACAGCAGCGGTGGAAAAAGGCAGCCGCAGAGGCAGCTGCGGCGCTCGTCCAGGACGGCATGGTTCTCGGTCTTGGCACCGGCTCGACCGCCGCGTTCTTCCTCGCCGCCCTCGGCCGGCGCATATCCGAGGAGCACCTGCGGATCAGCGGTATCCCGACTTCGGAAGGCACGGCGATCGAGGCCCGCAACCTGAAGATTCCGCTCACCAATTTCGCCGAGCACGCTCAAATCGACCTAACCGTCGACGGTGCAGACGAAGTGGAGCGGACCACCCTCGCTCTGATCAAGGGACACGGCGGCGCGCTGCTGCGCGAGAAAATTGTCGCGGCCGCTAGCACACGCATGATCGTGATTGCGGACCAGACGAAATTAAGCGAGCGGCTGGGGTCGCTGGTCTCCGTACCGGTTGAGGTCGTTCCATTCGGTTGGGAAGTAACCCAGCGCCGGCTCGGCGAGCTTGCCGGAGGTCCCTCGCTGCGGCTTGGCAAAGACGGCAAGGCGTTTGTCACCGACAGCGGGCACTACATCATCGACTGCGCTTTCGGACCGATGGAAAATCCCAAGGATACTGCACACCATCTTGACCACGTGATCGGCTCGGTCGAACACGGAATATTTTTGAAGTTCGCAAGCGAAGTTATCGTCGGAGGGCCCAGCGGAGTAACGATCCTGCAGAAAACTACCGGCTGAGACCTGCAG
>Ga0209008_1000199_pt1 | contig 26647 bp, 20 predicted proteins | sample JacPin_JW_Ref_O3_FD_187963 | JGI IMG/M metagenome (GOLD analysis project Ga0209008, IMG submission 187963) | Forest soil microbial communities from Algoma, Ontario, Canada - Jack Pine, Ontario site 1_JW_Ref_O3 (SPAdes) (version 2) | ecosystem: Environmental > Terrestrial > Soil > Boreal... | reverse complement strand
TTTCTCGTCGCACGATCCTATCGCGCAGGAATCGGACAAGATTGATCGCATGTTTGGCGGAGACAGCCAGCTGATACTGGCGGTGGAAGCGCCGGATATTACCTCGCCGGGCTATCTGGAACGGCTGGGACGTATGACGGAGCAACTGGATGTCATCCCGTCGGTGGACAGCGTGGAAAGCTTGGCGGATGGGCCCAAGAACGTGAAGGACGCCGAAAAAAGTCCTTTTTGGACGCGGCTGCTGATTGCGGAAAATGGGCGGTCCAGTAATGTGGTGATGTTTGTTTCCAATCACGATCCCCAGGACTTGATCAACCGGATTGAAGCGGTGGTGGCGAAGTTCAATGCGAAGGATTTCCGGATCGAGATAGCCGGGGCGCCGTACGTATCGGAGATGATTCGGCGCAAGCTGCTGCACGATTTTCAGGTCTTCAGCCTTACAGCATTTCTGTTGTTTGGTGCGGTGATGCTGGTCTTGTTTCGATCGCTGAAACTCACGCTGGGAATGTTGGTTACGTGCACGAACGCGGTGCTCGGGACTTTACTGATTCAAGCCGCGTTTGGAGAGAAGATCGGCGTGCTTACCGCGAATCTTGGGACGATCGTTTTTGTGATTGCGCTGTCTCATCTGGTCTATATGACATTTAACTGGCAGACGTTGTCTGGGGGACGTGCGGACTCCGGCCATTTGGGAGCGCAGGCATGGCGCATGACGTTGCCGGCATCGTTTTGGTCGATGGTGTGTGCTTCGCTGGGATTCGCGAGCCTGTTGATCGTGCCGGCAAAGCCTTTGAAAGAGCTGGGTGTCGGAGGAACGTTGGGGGCCGTCGTAGCGTTTGGCTGTGCTTATCTGATGTATCCAGCTTTTCTGGACTGGGCTGGCGCGACGCAGAGGAAAGCGCAGCACAGAGAGAAGGATGGTCATTTCTGGCAGAGCAGATTCGTGTGGGTATGCGTGATTACGATTTTGGCCAGCGCCGGGTTGAGCTTGGGAATGTGGAAATTGAATACCGATCCGAGCTTGCTGGACTATTTCAAAAAAGGCGAGCAGCCGCGCGAAGGACTTGCGTACGTGGATCGGAACGGCGGGGCTAATCCTCTTACGCTGGTGGTAGCGGCCGCAGACGGCAGCAAGCTCGACAACAAGGAAGAATACGAAAAGATGTGGGATCTGCAGGATGCGCTGGAGGAACAGAAAGGCGTTGGAACGTCGATTTCGCTGCCGGTTTTGATGGCTGAGGGGCATCGCCGGCCGCTGGCTTTCCTGATTAGCTGGAACCATCTGCTGAATATCATGAGCGAACCTAAATACAATCGCGTGGCGAGTACGTTTGTGACCAAGGACCGGTCCATGGCGGCTTTCTATCTGCGTATGGACGAACACGGGAGAGAGGAGCCGCGGGTTGAAGTTGTGGACCAACTGCGGTCTGTGGTGCGGCGGAATGGTTTCCGAACCGTGCTGGTTGGGGGCGTGTACGAGCTGCAAGGACAATTGGCGCAGCTCGTGGCGAAGAGCTTGGTGAAAGGCCTGCTGGGGCTGATGATTTTTTTTACCGCGGTGGCGTGGATCGTGGGGCGAAGCTTAAGGACCACGGCGGCGATGATCTTCAGCTTGAGCCTGGTTCCCGTGTGCATGTTGGGTGGGATCGGGCTGCTGAAGATTCCCGTGGACATTATTTCGGCGCCTGCAACGAATGTGTGCATCGGCATGGCGATTGATTCGATGGTGCATTTGGTGTTTGCGGTAAGGAGGGCGCAGCACGCGGAGCTGCAGGGATGGCCGGCATGGGTGAAGGGACGCGAAGAACAATGGCGAGGGATTGTTTACTCGGACGTTGTGATTGGGGCTGGGTTTGCGATTTTCGCGCTTTCTAGTTTCCCGCCAACGCAGCGGTTTGGTCTCGTAGTCCTAGCCGGTACCGTTATCGATATTCTGGCAAACCTTTTTGTTCTCCCTGTTTTGGCTGGCGCTGAATTTGGAAAGCGATTGGCGCACGCGAAGTGACGGCCATCGCCGGAGAATCTTTCGGAGCATTGATGTCACTTGCGTTGCTTCTCTGGAGGCGCCGCAGGGACGCGGGTGCTGTGCATGAAGACGATCTTCCAGGCGCCTGCTTGTTTCTCTAGGAAGGCGGATTCCAACCAATTTTGGTTCACGATGCCGGAAGCGTCGGTGATGCTGCCTTTATTGACGTAGGCGATCCAAGCAGTATCGCCGCTGATGTGGACGTCGGGTTCGGTCACGTTCCATTCATAACGCTTGCCCGCGGCATGTTGTGCCTTGATGAGAGCCATGATGGAGTCTCCGTTGACTCGCGCACCGCCATCGAATATGTAAAAGCCTGGCGCAATGACGGAGTCGAATTTCGCAAGGTCGTCTGCGCGGGCAGCAGTAAATACTGTGCTCACAGTATCGACGACTTGCTGCTGGTCGGGGGTGAGGCTCTTCTGCTGGGCTCTTGCGGTAGAGACGATTGTGGAAAAAATTAGGGCGAAGGTAACCCCCAACGCGATCCGGAATTGCGACGGCATGGAAAAAGCCTCCTAGTAGGTCGAACGAATAAATGCTTCGGAACTGTGTCTATTGCCGAGCGCCAAGAAGCGCGTTGCTCTCATAACAAATACATTTATAAATCACTTTTTCGTGTGATTTGCCGGAACGCTGAATCGCTAAAACGACTCTCCGACGAGTTCTTCACTTTTCTTCCAAAGCGCCTCAGCAGTATTTGGATCGAGCGCGTATCCGCGCACTCCTTCACTTATGGCGCTTATAGTCACATCGTCCGGAACGACCTGGCCGACATGACAGTTCTCGCAATATCGACCTCCGATCTCGTCGGCGGGAGCAACGACCGCGGCCCATACCGAAGTTGCGGCTCCTTGAGGAATCGTCTTCCACTGGAAGGGCGGTTTACCCTCCGCCGCCAACTGCTTATTCATCTGCTCGAACATCCCTTTTATGCGACTCGGATCGACGTGGCGACCCAGCTCGGTATGGATTCCCCCAGGATGCACGGCGGCCGCCCGCACACCACGCTGATTGTGTCGCCGGTCGAAGGCAACGGCGAAGAGGATATTCGCCGTCTTCGATCGGCCGTAGGCAACGAAAGGCTCATAGGGCGTCCGTTCGAAGTTGGGGTCCTGGAGATCGACGTTGGAGAAGCGGTGCCCGGCGGAAGACAAGTTGATCAGGCACCCGCCGGTGCGAATGAGGGGTGCAATTCGATTGACCAGAACGAAGTGGCCCAGGTGATTGGTGCCGAACTGCGTTTCAAAGCCGTCCGCGGTATGGCCAAACGGAGTGGCCATTACACCTGCATTGGCGATGACCACGTCGAACGGTTTGCCCTGTGCCAGCAGCCCGTCGGTGCAAGCGCGCACGCTCTTAAGACTGGCGAGATCCAGCTCAACGAGCTCGAAGCTCCCACGGTTGGCTATCGCGTCTTTTCGCACCTGCTCCGTCGCCGTCTTTGCCTTGGTCAAATCCCGCGCCGCACCCACCACCTGCGCGCCGTGCGCCGCAAGAGCCCGCGCAGTCTCGACGCCGATCCCCGCCGAAACGCCCGTGACGAGGATCCGTTTACCATGCAGATTCACGCCGGACAAAACCTCGTCTGTTGTTGAGGTCGCCCCAAATACTTCCACCATTGCCTTCCTCCTTGTGCTGTCCGGTTCGACTTCCGTACATAGGCAAGCGATTGTGACGAACCGCCACGACTTCGATTAAACGGAGAGTGCCTCCGCACTACTTTGGATAATCGGAGACAGTCTAAGGTTGCAAGTATTTTTGATGTTGCGAGTGGCCGGCGCTTCAGCATCGCCAAGACGAGAGTCCTTAAGATTTCAAGGCCGGGACGCCTGTGATACGAAAATCAAAAGAAACAGCACAGGCAGGATTGCCTATGCTACCCGGCGAGGACGATTGGTCGCGGGCAGTGTTTGCGGCTTGCCGTTCACCAATCACTAATCACCACTTACTCCTCACAAGTTTGCACCCGCCGTTGACATGGCGACTGGCCACACCTAGAATCGCGGCCACTGGGATGGCTGCGGGTGCTGGCTGGGAGCTACGCCACGGCATTCCCAGCGGAGACTGCTCATCACTCCTGCGTCCTTAAAATCAAAAATTGCTGTGGTGGATGATGACGCGCGGATGCGTGGGAGTATTGTTGCGGCTTTGCGTTCCACTTTTGAGGTGGTGGAGGGCGGGGATTACGCGGCGGCTTATAAGCTTTTGCAGGAAGCGGGGCTGGACGTATTGCTGCTGGCATTGCCGATGGAATCGGGCGGACTGCGCGAGTGCACGGAATTGCTGAGCCGGCTCGCGGTGGGGGACATTGATACGCTGGTGATCGTGTTGAGCACGGACCAGACCAAGACAACGGCGCTGAAAGTGATTGACGCCGGCTGCCACGATTATTTTATTCAGCCGATTGATACGGACGTGCTGCGATTGCTGCTGGAACGGTCCATCGAGAAACTGCACATCCAGCGCGAGAACCGCATCTTGCGCGAGGAAATCAGCCGCAAGAATGCGCTGGGCGATTTGATTGGCGCGACGGACGCGATGCGGCATGTGTTTGATTCGATCAAGCGCATGGCGCGGGCGACGACGAACGTGATCATCCGCGGCGAGAGCGGCGTGGGAAAAGAATTGGTGGCTAAGGCGCTGCACGAGCAGAGCCCGCGGCGGAATCGCGCGTTTGTGAGCGTGAATTGCGCGGCGCTGCCGGAAGGATTGATGGAGGCGGAGCTTTTTGGGTACGAGCGCGGCGCTTTTACGGGAGCGGTCGCGACGAAAGAAGGGCGGATTGAGCTGGCGCATCAGGGGACTTTGTTCCTGGATGAGATTGCGACCTTGACGCCGTTGCTACAGAGCAAATTACTGCGGGTGCTGGAGGATCGTTCGCTGACGCGGCTGGGCGGGAAGAAAAACATTAAGGTGGATTTCCGGCTGGTGAGCGCGACGAATGAAGATTTGGAAGAGATGGCGCGGCAGGGACGCTTCCGCGAGGACCTTTATTACCGGATTCACGTGGTGCCGATCTTCGTGCCGGCGTTGCGCGAACGGGTGGAGGATATCCCGGTGCTGGCGGATTATTTCGTGAGCGTGTATTCGGCGGCGAACGGATTTCCCGCGAAGCATATTGCGGATGACGCGATGGCGGCGCTGAAGCGTTATACGTGGCCGGGAAACGTGCGCGAGCTAGAGAATGCGATCCAACGCTTGGTGATCATGACGGATGGCGACACCATCACGGCGAAGGATCTGCCGGCGGAGATGGCGCAGTCTGGCGGACGCGATTATCGCAACCGGTTCCAACTGCCCGCGGCGGGGATCAAGCTGGATAAAGAGATGGAAGCATTTGAGCGGCGCTGGGTGCAGGAGGCCATCGAGCAGGCCAAGCACGTGAAGGCGGATGCCGCGAAGCTACTGGGAGTGGATCGCAACCGGCTGAATTACCTGTGCCGGAAGTACGATCTGTGATGGACCGGGATGGCGATGGACGGGCAGCGCGGGGCTGCGAAATGCGTATGGACTTTGGTGGCCCCATTGCATATAACGGCAGAGATGCCCTTGCGGGCAAATCAAGTGAGGGAGAACAACATGGCCAAGAAATTGAAGAAGGCGAAGAAGATTGAACCGACCAAGCCGCTGATGAAGCGGTAAGGACGAGTTTTATGGTCTGGAGCACGCGCACACGATGCGCGGGCCGGGCCTGAGAGCAACTCGAACCGTAAAAGGGCTGCAGCCGCGAAGGCCGCAGCCCTTTTTGATGTCTGTTCGGCTCCACGGAACTCGGCGCAGCGGCCTTCCCGAATTGAAAGCGAGCGTGAGGTAATATGAAGTGGTGCGGTGACGTGTTGAAATTTTCAACATACGGTGATTAATTCAACACTGCGAACACCTGGCGGAGATGGTTACGGCGTGGTTGCCGGGGCGAAGTGTCATAAATTGAGCAGGTTGCAAAACGGCGAATTGGCGGCGAAGTTTGGCGACTGCTTTGCATATACCTAGGCAGATGCCCAGCAGGGCAAATCAAACGAGGGGGAAACAACATGGCCAAGAAAACCTTGAAGAAGTCGAAGAAGATCGAAGCAACGAAGCCGTTGATGAACATCGTAAAAGTGAAGTAAGCCCCGAGTTTCATGGTCAGGAGCGCGCTGAAAGGCACGACGCGGCCTGAGAGAAGCATCTCGAATGGTAAGCGGGCCGCTGCCGCAGTGGCAACGGCCCTTTTCGAGACTCAGCTAGTTGAAGGGGCAAGCGCGGCGGGCACGGCTGACGGGAATGATCAATTCATAGAGGGAGATCGGTAATGGAGAAGAAATCGAAGCCAGTGAAGGGCAAGAAAACAGCGCCGGTGAAACCGCTGATGAAGCGCGCGGATCTGCCGGCTGTGAAGCCCTTGATCAAGTTCTAGGACGATCACAGAGATTCTTCGGTCGGGCCCCTAGCCTAATCGGAGATTGACGTAGCAACACCCCCAAGGGCCGCCGTCCCAGGAACGGCGGCCCTTTCTTCATTTCCGGGATGATTTCGAACCGAGCTGCCCAGTTACCAGGCCTGGGTGTGAGCCCAGCGCCACGTGGCGCGGGAGGCTTGCCAAGCTAAGGATGCGCGCTTGCCGGAAACCTTCGCGGTACCTGTCATGCCTTCCCGCAGTGAGCCATCAGGGTTTGCGAACTCCATATCCACGGCGAAATAATTGGTGAGTTTTTGGCCAAGGCGCTCGAGATTCTCTGTTTCGGTTACAGGGCGATCGAGAGCGGAGGCTGGATAGATGCGTCCGACTCTGCCGGAATAGGTGCGATAGGGGAATGGAACGACTTTTACCCGGACCACGGCACCTTGTTGAACATCCTGCAGGTCCCAATCGCGGACCAGGATGCGCGCCTTCATGGTGGAGCGGTCCACGATGCGGGCGAACTCATCGCCCGCGGAGAGAAATGAGCCGGGGAGTTGGTCGAGGTCGGTGGTGGCGATGACGCCGTCAATGGGCGCGCGAATTTCCAGAGCGGCGGCGCGTCTTTCTACGACGGCGAGTTCCTGCTGGAGGCGGGTGCGGTCGCGGACGGCGTTTGCGGCGGAGTCGAAATCGGAGCGGTCCTGGCCGGTGCGGAGTTGGCTATTGGCCAGGGCCAATTGCTGGCGGAGGGCATCGGCCTCGGCTGTGAGCAGCGGATTGTGAAGGTTGGCGAGCAGCTGTCCGGCTTTTACGGCATCGCCCGATTTGACGTAAATGGTTTGGACCTGGCCGGAGACTTCGGCGCGGATGCGAGCCGAGGCTCCGGGCTCGAGAACGAGGCCGGTGGAGACGGATGAGGATACCGGGGGGATCAGAAGCAGAAGCGCCAAGCCGAGCGCTCCGGCTTGCTGGGCACGGGTAATTTTCCAGGCCATATAGTCCTCCTTCTTCTGGCGGAGCCAGGCACGCACGGTGGGCAGCGCCTGCTGAATTCCCTTCCTGGCGAAAAAATAGATGACGACGACAGTGGCAAGGTAACCCCACGTGTCGCCGAGTTTGCTGACCAGAACGTTTTTGACGAACACGATGACCAGGATGAGCAAGGTATTGCTGTAAAGAATGGCGCACAGGCCGAAGAGAAAGAAAACGCGGCGCTGGCGTTTGCTGGTGGGGGGCAAGTCAATGTCGTGACGGAGCAAATATTTTTCGGCCCAAGCGCGGAGAAACGCGAAAGATTCCTCGCGGAGATTGTCAATGTTAAGGAATTGCGAGAGGGCGTAGTAGCCATCGGCTTTGATTAAAGGATTGAGGTTGAGGAGCGCGCCCTGAATGCCGCTGAGGAGCATCATTTTATAGGCGACATCATTGAGCACGGATCCTACGCGGGTGAAATACCAGAGCACGCCGGAGAGCCCGCATATGACGAGCTCGATCCAGATGCCGGCGAAGATGACCCACTGGCGCTGGGAGCCGCGTTTGAAGAGGAGGATGTCCGTGGTGTCCGTATAAAAGGCGGGAGTGAAATAGATGAGCAGGAAACCCATCTGGTGAACATCGCCGCCGAAATGTTTGCAGGTGAGGCCGTGGCCGAACTCATGGATTCCGCCGAGAACCATTAGGAGAATCCAGAACATCCAGATGTCGTAGGCGCTCTTGTCGGAGAAATTGTAGAGGGCGGAGGTGTCTTGCTGAACGCGGGTCCAATCGGAGGCGAGCAAATAGCAGGCTACGATAAATACGCCGATGGAGAACACGACGAAGCCGGGAGTGAACATCCAGCTTAGGTAGGGATCGATCCTGGCGAGGGTTTTGTCTGGGTCCCAGGCTTTGAAGGACATGTAGAGGACGCTGGATTGGTCGACGCGACCTTTGCGCTCGTCGCGGATGCGTTCGAGGACGGCGAGATTTTTCTCACCGACGGAGCGTTCCCACATGGCGGGCTCGATGCTGTCGAGGAATTCGAGGACTTCGGCTTCGCTGAGGGGGGAGTCGGGATGGCGCTCGGTGAGGGCGTCGGAAATTTCGAGCGCGGTGCGGGTGCCGTCGCAGAGCTGCAGGACGCCGTATTCGGTGGAGCCGTAACGATTGTAGGAATTGGTTTCGGAATTTTTGACGACGTAGCTGGTTTCGCCGGCGATGACTTGTTCGCTGATGCGGAGGTCGGTGCGGAGCTTGGGACGGCGCAAGCCTTTGGCGAGTACGCTGGAGACCTGCAGGCTGGTGGGGCCGAAGCGCATCGAGGGCTCGTTTACTGCCGCGGGGGCGCGTTTAGATTTGATGGGGGAGCTGGGTGCATTGCCTGCGGCGCGGAAGGGGCGGTCGCGTGGGCGTACGGCCAGAGGACCTTTACGGCCATGCCGGGGCGGAGGTCGGAGATGTTGGAGCTGTTGAGTTGGGCTACTACGTCGTAGCTGTCGCTGGCGGCGTCTATGGTAGGGCTGACCTTCACGACGCGCGCCGTGAGCGGGCGGCTGGAATCTTCGACCAAGGAAAGTTCTACGGGAGCGCCTGGGGCGGGGCGGCGGCCTGAGGATTCCGGGACCTGAAATTGGACTTGCAGCGGAGAGAGCTGGCTGACGCGAAAACATTTGTCGCCTTTGGCAATCGCCTGGCCTTCGCGGAGGTAGCGGCGAACGACAACGCCAGCGAAGGGAGCGTGGATGCGAGTCTGTTCTTCTTCGAGTTTGAGGCGATTGATTTCGGCGTGGCCGCTTTCGACCAGGGCTTCGTAGCCGTGGAGATCGTACTCGGCGGCTTTGGCTTCGAATTCGGCGGCTTCGAGATCGGCGTCGCTCGAGAGGCCGTTGGCGCGCAACTGCTGCTGACGGTGGTAGGCGGCGCTTTTGGCTTTGAGTTCGGCTTCTTTGTATTTTTTGTTGTTCTCCTCGACTTGAAGGTCGGCGTTCGCTTTGATGATTTCCATTTGCAGGCTGCGGTCGTCGAGCTGGGCGAGCAGGTCGCCGGATTTCACCGTGGCGCCTTCATCTTGGTTCACGGACATTACCAGGCCGTCGCGCTGTGTCGTGATGTCCACTTGATGTTCGACGGTGAGGACGCTGAGGATGTCGGCGGAGCTGGTGGATTTTGGTGGAGCACTCGCGGGAGCGGCGACGGCGGGCGATGGCGCGGGATTGGGGCTGGAGGCGACGGAAGAATTATCGCAGCCCGCGGCGGCGAGGGCCAACATCGCGACGAAAAACAGGTTTGCACTTCTGGTCATGACTATTCCTTTGGGTATCCTGCGATCTGAATCCAACATTTGAGCGGGCATCATGGCAACCAACTCCATGCTTTCTCCCAGAGCCAGCGAAAGGGCGCACGCAGCAGAGCGTAACCGACGGGATACCAGCCGCTTTGGAACCAGCCGCCTACGGAGTGGATTCTGGCGCGGCCGACCATGCCATCGCGCGCGAGGCTGCGGGAATTATTGAAGATGGCGCGCACGATGAAGTATTGGTCACCGGCCACGGCTTGGGTTTGCGCGCCGATGCGTTCGACGGTTCCCTGAAAAGTGGTGGTAGGGAAAGCGTTGAGTTTCAGGGCGACGGTATTGCCGGGGCGCACCAGCTCGAGGTCGGTTTCGGCGACGCTCATTTCGGCGGCGATGCGGTCTTGCCCGACAATTTCGGCGAAGCTATCGCCGGGCTTGACCATGGTTCCCCTTTTTTCTTCGATTTTGGGAGTGACGACGATGCCGGCGATGGGCGAGCGCAACTGGGAAGCGGCAACGCGTTGCTGTTCGAGTTGTAATTCGGCTTCATGCAGGTCCGCGCGGAGTTTGGCCTGTCCCGCGGCGGAGGGATCGTTGTGGAATTCGGCTTCGGCGAGTTCGCGGCGGGCTTGCGAGAGGGCGGACTCAGCCTCGGCGAGCTTGACGCGATCATCGCCGTCATCGAGCTGGGCGAGAATTTGTCCGGGCTGCACCGCGTCACCTTCGTGGACGAAGACGCGCTGAACCACGCCGCCGTCAATGGCACTGACCATCTGGCGCGAGGCGGGGACCACAGTAGCGTCGGTGCCGACGCGCATTGGCCAGGGAACGATGACCAGCAACGCGACGGCGATTGCGGCGCGGCGGGCGTAGAGTTCCCAGCGGCTGCGCGGCATGGCGGCGAGGAATTTCTTTTTTCTTTGCGAGAAAGGCTGGAGGAGATTGGCTAGCGGGACTTGCTGGTAGAGCTGCGCGTTGCGAATGGCGACGGTGGTTTGGTTGGCGAGAATGGCGACGGTTTCCTTGTTGTTGTCGGTGAGGAAATCGGCATCGCTGCTGAGCAGGGCGAGAACGCCGAGGGTGCCTTGATCGTCGCGGAGCGGCAGCGCGTAAAAACCATTTTCATTGTGCTCTTCGAGGAAGGAGACGATCTGGGCGTGCGCGTCTTGCGGCTCGACGTGCCAACCGTCGTCGTAGAGATCCGCAGAGACTGCACCTTCTTGATCGGCAACCCATTCGAGTCGCGTGCGCAGGTCGCTCATCTCGCGTGTTTTGGGGACTTCGGTTTCACCCGACAGGGCGCCGATGACGAAGCGGCCACGATCGAAGAATCCGATGACGCAGCGATCAAAGGGGATTACGGAAGCGGCCTGCTGCACCACCGTGGAGAGAACGTGGTCGAGATCGAGAGTGGAAGTGATTTCCTGGGAAATTTTCAGGAGAGCGTCGAGGGCGTGGACCTTGCGTTCGGCGTCGAGGAGATTGGCGTTGTGCAGCGCGACAGCGGCTTGTTCGCTGATGGAGGAGAGGAAGAAGAGATCGTCTTCGTTAAAGGGAGTGCCATCGGCTTTGTTGACGAGCTCGACGAGGCCGAGAATGTCGTTCTCTTTGCGGAGCGGGGCGCACATCCAGGATTGGATTTCGAAATCTTCGCCGGCTGCTTCGATGCGTTCCGCCAAGCCGGGCTCTTCGGCGGGATTTTCGACTAATTTTGGAGTGGCGGACTGGGCGATTTCACCGAGGAGGCCTTCGGTGAGGGAGACGCGGGCGTCGTCTTCGACGGTGGGATCTTCGCCGATTTTTTTGGCGAGGTAGAGATCCTGAGAGCCAGGGTCGGCGAGCCAGACGAGGCAGGCGCTGGCGCCCATGATGTCGCGAATTTTGCCGGCGACTACGGGAAGGAGGACGCCGAGTTCGAGAGTGGAAGTGAAAGTGCGGCCGAGATCGTACAGGGCGGTGAGGCGTTCCAGAGTGAAAAGTTGAGTTTGCCGTTCGGTTTCGATGGCTTCGAGATTGGTGAGCGCGGAGCCGGCGAGGCGGCTGGCCTCTTCGAGAAAGTGAGCGTCTTCGCCGGTGAATTCACCGGTGCGTTTATTGAGAACTTCGACGACGCCTTCGGCGCGTTGTGCGCCGGGGAGTGAGACGACCATGGCGGATTTGACGCGGGCGCGGCTGGATTCATCGAGATGCTCGAAATCATCGGCGGAAATTTCTTTGCTGCTGACGCGGCGGGTTTCCGCGGATTCGTAAACTTCGGCGAGGAGGCCTTCGCTGACGGATTCATTCTGCGGCGCGAAACGCTCGCCAGCTTCGTTCCAGCGGGTGCGGCAGATAAGGCCTTCGGCATCTTTGGAGGAAGCGCCGTTGGTCCAGACGAATACGGCGCGAGCGCCGAGAGTGGTGCCGACGCGCGCGGCGAAAGTTTTCAGGAGGGTATCCTGGTCGCGGCACGCCAGAGACACGCTCGCAAGTTCAAAGAGCGCGGAAAATGTTTCCATTATTCTCCCAGGGGAAGGGGGACATTCACTTGCTGGCGGCGGGCGTCACCCACGCCGGCGACCGTAGTGAATGGGCGCAGCCTAGCAAATAGGGAGAGCGGACGTCAAGGAAGTGGGAAAGGAGGTAGCGGGTCAATTTGAATCTACAGATTGAGGGTTCCTCCAAAGTTGCCCTTCACGGACCAGTTGACAGTGGTAACACCCGGAGTTTTCATTTTCGATGTTGTACCACTGGTGGCTGCCGCCAGCCGCTTCGCAATCTTCCCCCTTACTAAATAGCCAGTTCAGACACCACGGCATTTTGCCGCGGAGATTGGTCCTCCAGCGATATGACCCCCTCCAATCCCAGTGGAAGTCGGACATTGCCCTTATCATCAGCGTAAGCGGGGATTGAAGCAAGAGGGGACGATTTCAAATTGACTCACTTCCGAAATTAATTACCGCTGAGACGCAGAGAGCGCAGAGAAAGGCAACCGCAACTGCGAGAAGCCGATACGGCTGACGTCGTGGCAAGCTGGGGCGCAGCAAGCAGCGCGCCTACCGTGGCTGACGCGTTGAAATGGTGCGGGTGATGTGACGAAACATTTCATCGCGCGACTTCGTACCTACTTCTGCACGGCGAATCGCGTGGGAGCTCGGTGTGGAGTTGTCCCAATTGCGAACGGTGTGCGCGGATGGGGAGGCTTCGGACATGGGAACGATTGGCGATCAGGTGCGGCAGGTATTTCGACGGCTGGGGCGGGCTCCGCTGTTCACGATTGTTACGCTGATCACGCTGGGAGTGGGCGTGGGGGCGAATACGGTGATTTTCAGCGTGCTGGAAGGAGTGCTGCTAAAACCTTTGCCGTATCCACATCCGGAGGAATTGATCGGAGTGTGGCATACGGCGCCGGGCGTGGGGATTGAGAACCTCAATATGTCTCCGTCCAATTATTTTATTGATCGCGAGCAGAGCACCACGTTTCAGGATATCGGAGTGTATGACGGCGATTCACTGAGCGTGACGGGCGCGGGGGAGCCGGAGCAGGTGCGCGGGCTGGACGTGTCGGATGGAACTTTGCCGATGCTGGGAGTGAGGCCGGCGCTGGGGCGATTGTTCACGCGCGAAGATGATTCGCCGAGCGCGCCGGACACGGTGCTGCTTTCGTACGGATATTGGCGGCAGAAATTTGGCGGAGCTACAGCGGTGATTGGGAAATCTATTACTGTGGATGGAAAACCGCGGGAAATTATTGGAGTGCTGCCGCAGGGGTTTCACTTTTTGGATTACGAGGATGTTTCGCTGGTGGTGCCGTTCAAGTGGGACCGCAATAAAGTGCATCTGGGGAATTTCAGCTACCAGGGGATGGCGCGATTGAAACCGGGAGTGACGATGGCGCAGGCGAGCGCGGACGTGGCGCGAATGCTGCCGATTGCGAACCGCAGTTTTCCGGCGCCGGATGGATTCAGCACGGCGCTGTTTGAAAAGGCGGGGATCGCACCGAACTTGCGGCCATTGAAACAGGACGTGATTGGAGACATTGGAAATGTGTTGTGGGTCTTGATGGGGTCTATCGCGATGGTGCTGCTGATCGCGTGCGCGAACGTGGCGAATTTGCTGCTGGTGCGGGTGGACGGAAGAAGGCAAGAGCTGGCGATACGCGCGGCGTTGGGAGCGGGTTGGGGACGGATCGCGATGGAATTGATGTTTGAGAGCGTGATATTGGGATTGCTGGGAAGTTTGCTGGGACTGGCGCTGGCCTATGGGGCGTTGCGGGTGCTGGTGGCGATGGCGCCGATGGGTTTGCCGCGGATTCATGAGATCGGGATTGATTTGCCGGTGCTGCTGTTTACCTTTGCGATTGCGATGTTTTCCAGCTTGCTGTTTGGGTCTATTCCGATTTTCAAATATGCGGGCGTGCATTTGAACACGGGATTGCGCGAGGGAGGGCGGGCGCTGAGCCAGAGCCGGCAGCAGCATCGCGCGCGCAATGTGCTGGTGGTGGTGCAGGTGGGGTTGGCGCTGGTGCTGCTGATTTGTTCGGGGCTGATGATCCGGACGTTTCGCGCGTTGATGCACGTGCCGCCGGGATTCAACGAGCCGGACTTGCTGCAGACTTTCCGGTTCTACGTGCCGGAGACGGAGATTCCGGATAGCGATCGCGAGCGGCTGGTGCGCATGGAGCAGGAAATTGCGGGGAAGCTGGGGGCGATTCCGGGAGTTTCGTCAGCGAGTTTTTCGAGTGACATTCCGATGGACGGGCGGAACTCGATGGACCTCCTGTTCGCGGAAGATCGCGCGTATGCGGAGGGAGAACTGCCGCCGGTGCGGCGATTCAAATTCGTATCGCCGGGATTTCTGGCGACGATGGGGACAGCGCTGATTGCGGGACGCGACATCACGTGGGAAGACACTTATCAGAAAATTCCCGTGGCGATGATTTCTGAAAACTTCGCGAAGGAATATTGGCACGACGCGCGGAACGCGTTGGGGAAGCGAATCCGCGTGGGGAATACGGACGACTGGCGCGAGATTGTGGGCGTGGTGGGCGACGTGTATGAGAATGGAGTGGACAAACCGGCAGGGACCTCGGTTTATTGGCCGGTGATGATGGACCGGTTTGAAGGTCAAAAAGAGGCTCTGCATCGCGGGATTGCTTTTGCGATACGCAGCCCGCGGGCGGGGTCGCAGGCATTTTTGAATGAGGTGCGGGAGACGGTGTGGTCGGTGGATCCGAATATTCCGTTGGCGAATGCACACACGCTCGGATATTTCTATACGATGTCCATGGCGCGGACTTCTTTTACTTTGGTGATGCTGGGAGTGGCGGGAGGGATGGCGTTGCTGTTGGGGATCGTGGGGATTTACGGAGTGATCGCGTATTCGGTGTCGCAGCGGACGCGGGAGATCGGGATACGCATGGCGCTGGGCGCGCAGAGGAAGGCGCTGGTGGGGATGTTTGTGCGGCAGGGATTGTGGCTGACGGGCGTGGGGATTTTGTGCGGCTTGGTGACGGCGTTTGCGCTGATGCGGTTGATGGCTTCGCTGTTGTTCAAGGTTAGCCCGGTGGATCCGGTGACTTATGGGGCGGTGACTTTGGGGGTGCTGGTTACGGCTTATTTGGCTTGTTATTTGCCGTCGCGGAGGGCGGCTGGTGTGGATCCGGTGGATGCTTTGCGGGCGGAGTAGTTTGTGGTGTCCCCTTGATTGGCGGGCGCAATTCGGTTAGCTTTGCTGGGCTGAACGAGGGGTATCGTGAATATTGGCATTCGCAAAGCGGGGCGGGCGACGATTTTGGATCTGGATGGGCCGCTGAAATTGGGCGACGCGGAGGAAGCCTTTCGGAATCAGGTGCAGCAATTGATTGAAGCGGGGTCGTTGCACGTGGCGGTTAATCTGGCGGGCGTGACGGAATTGGATAGCTCCGGGATTGGGGCTTTGGTGCGGGCTTTTACGACTTTGAAGAGGGCTGGGGGCAAGGCTACTTATTTTGCGGCGAATAAGCGAGTGATGATGCTTTTGAAGATGGTGCGGTTGGATTCGATTTTGGATTTGGCGGAGGATGAGGCTACGGCTTTGACACGGATTTAGTGGTTTCTTCTGTTTTGATGTAAACCTTCCCGTTGTGAATTGCGATTTGTTCGATTGCGCTACTTAGCGTCTATCCAGCGCTGGGTGGCGGACGTCGCGGCCGGCTACGAAATAGATTACGTCTTCGGCTATGTTGGTGGCGTGGTCGCCTATGCGTTCCAGATTTTTGGCTACCAGGATTAGCTCGAAGGCCGCGAAGACTTGGGCGCTGTCTTCCATCATGTAGGTTAGGAGCTCGCGGAAGAGCTGGTCGCGGAGACGGTCAACCTGATCGTCGCGGCGGAGAACGCTTTGGGCCAGCTCTTGATCACCACGGACCAGGGCGTTGAGGCTGTCGCGGACCATGGCTTCGGCTAGCTCGCTCATGCGGGGCAGGTCCACATAAGGTTTCACCTGCGGGTGGCGGAGGATGCGCGTAGCGGATTGGGCGATGTTGACGGCTTGGTCGCCGATGCGTTCCAGGTCGCCATTGATGCGGGAGACGGCTAGGAGGAAGCGGAGGTCCGCAGCCATGGGTTGCTGAGTGGCCAGGAGGCGCTGCACGCGCTCGTCAATTTCGATTTGCATTTCGTTGATGGCGTCTTCTTCAGAGAGGACGACTTCGGCGAGATGTTCTTCGGCGTCCAGGACGGCGTGGACGGCTTGATGGACGGCGCGCTCGGCGAGGCTGCCCATCCAGAGGAGACGTTGTTTTAGTTCTTCGAGATCGTGATCGAAATGTCGTTCCATGGTTCCTCAATTCTTGTAAACCTGCATGGCCTGGCCCCCGCGCGACCCGCTCGGTTAACCGAACCGGCCGGTGATGTAGGCTTCTGTGCGCGGATCCGTCGGCGTGGTGAAAAGTTTGGATGTTTCGCTGTGCTCGATTAGGTGGCCGTCGAGCATGAAAGCGGTGAAGTCGCTGGCGCGGGCCGCTTGCTGCATGTTGTGGGTGACGATGGCCATGGTGCAGCTGTCCTTTAGTTGAAACATGAGCTCTTCGATTTTCGCGGTGGTGACGGGATCGAGCGCGGAGCACGGCTCATCGAGCAAAAGCACTTCGGGATCAACTGCCAGAGCGCGGGCGATGCAGAGGCGCTGTTGCTGTCCGCCGGAGAGGGCGAAGGCGGATTTTTTCAGGTAGTCCTTCACTTCGTCCCAGAGGGCGGCGCGGCGGAGGCTGTGTTCGACGAGATCGTCGAGGCGGCCTTTGTAGCCATTGATGCGCAGGCCGTAGGCGACATTGTCATAAATTGATTTCGGAAATGGATTAGGGCGTTGAAAGACCATGCCGACGCGGCGGCGCAGGCCGACTACGTCGAGAGAGTGAATGTCCTGGCCATCCAGGAGGACTTCGCCTTCGACGCGGGTGTTGCGGATGGTTTCGTTCATGCGGTTCAGAGTGCGCAGGAATGTGGATTTGCCGCAGCCGGACGGCCCGATGAGCGCGGTGACGCGGTTGGTGGGAATTTTGAGGTTGAGTTTGAAGACGGCCTGCTTCGGGCCGTAATAAAAATTCAGATTCGAAATCGTCAAGCGCTGTTTATGCTCGATCGTTGGTGACGTTATCTTTTCCATAGGCACCGGATCTCTAAAGGCTTTGACTGATAGCGCGGGTTGAGGTGCTCCACTCACAATTTTTTCCTTCGTTGCTGCAATTTCCATTAAACCGCTTTGCTACGCGCCAGGATGAAGCGGGCGCCCAGATTCGACAGCAGAACCAAAGCTAACAGAACCAGGCCCGCGGCCCACGCTTGCCTATGCCAATCATCGTACGGTGCGACGGCGTAGGTGTAAATCATAACCGGGAGTGAAGCGATGGGCTGGCCCCAGCCCTGGCTCCAGAAGCGATTGCCGAAGGCGGTGAAGAGCAACGGGGCGGTTTCCCCTGCGACGCGCGCCAGGGCTAGCAACATGCCGGTGAGAATGCCGCCGCTGGCGGCGGGCAAAACTACGGTGGCGATAGTTTTCCATTTGCTGGCGCCGAGAGCCATGGCGGCTTCGCGCATGTTGCCGGGAACTGCGCGCAGAAATTCTTCGGTGCTGCGCACGGTGATGGGAATCACCATGATGCCGAGGGCGACGCCGCCGGCTAGCGCGGAGAAATGTTTTACGGGTAGGACCACCAGCGAGTAGGCGAAGATTCCGATGACGATGGAGGGGACACCGTTGAGCAAATCGGTAGTGTAACGGACGATGAAGGAAAAAGTTTTTCCGCCGAATTCGGCGAGATAGACGCCGGCGAGCAAGCCGACGGGCAAGCCCATCACTGCGGCGAGGAATAGGAGTTTGAGGCTGCCGACGATGGCGTTGGCCATGCCGCCGCCGGTTTCGCCGACTGGTTTGGGAAGCTGCGTGAAGAAATTCCAGCTCAGCGAAGTGCCGCCGTTCCAGATCAGATAGCCGAGGATTAAAAATAAGACCGAGACGACGGCGAAGGCGGCTACGCCCGTCAAGGTGAGCATTACGAAGTTCAGCGACTTGCGCCAGATGATGCGCGGAGAGCTCATGCGGGACGGCCTCCACCACGTTCGGTGGCGACGATGAGGATGCGCGCGAGGCCATTCAGGATGAAGGTGATCAGGAAGAGAACCAGGCCTAGTTCGATCAGGGAGCTCAGATACAAATCGCCGGTGGCTTCGGTGAATTGATTGGCGATGGTGGAGGCAATGGTATCGCCGGGTGCGAGCAAGGAAGCTTTGATGGCAGCTGCATTGCCGATCACCATGGTGACGGCCATGGTTTCGCCCAGAGCGCGGGCGAGAGCGAGGAACACCGAGCCCATGATGCCGGTGCGAGCCCAGGGGACGACTACTTGCCAGGTGGATTCCCAGCGGGTGGCGCCGAGAGCCATGGCGGCTTCGCGCTGTTCGCGCGGGACGGTGAGGAGGACTTCGCGCGAGACGGAAATAATGAAAGGCACGACCATGATGGCGAGTACGATTCCGGCGGTGAGAAAACCGACGCCGTAATTTGGCCCGCGGAATAGAGCGCCGACATAAGGAAGATTGCCGACCGTGTTAATGAGCAGCGGGCCGAGCGTGGTGCGCATCAGCGGCACGACGATGAAGATGCCGAGCAATCCGTAGATAACGCTGGGGACGGCGGCGAGAAGGTCGATCAAAAATGAGATGACGTCGCTGATATTTCGGGGAGCGAGCTCGGAGAGGAAAATGGCGCTGGCCAAGCCGAGTGGAACCGCGAGTACGAGGGCGACGGCGGAAGTGACCAGGGTGCCGTAGATGAAAGGGGCGGCGCCGAAATTATCGAAGTTGGGATCCCAGACTTTGGTCCAGAAGAAGGCCCAGCCGAACGCGCTGCGCGAGAGGTGCGAATTTCTCCAGAGTTCGTACACCAGCATGGAGGTAAGCAGCAGAATGAGGGCGGCGAAGGTGAGGGTGATCAGATGCGCGATTTCGTCCCCTTGACGGAGGCGATGAAGAAACGCACGAGGTCCCGCCTGTGGGGGAACCTCGTGCGCGATAGTGGTGGCGGCTGCCGACATTTTGATTACTGTTTAATGGCTACTGGATCAAAGAGATTGCTTTGGTCTCGCGGACAATGACTTCCTTCGGCAGCTGGGCGTAGGACAGGCCTTCATTGTACTTCTGCCCTTCGGTGAGCATCCACTTCAGGAAATCTTTGATGGCGTCGCGCTTGGCGGCGTCTTGAATTTGCGCGGGGATCAGCAGCCAGGTGAAGCTGGAGATGGGATAGACCTTTGGTCCGGCCGCGTTAGTGATGGAAACGCGGAAATCGTCGGGGATGCTCTTGGCATCGGCGGCGGCTGCGGCGGTGACGCTAGCGAGATCTGCCTTCACGAATTTTCCAGCGGCGTTCTGAACATTTCCGTAGGGAATTTTGTTCTGAATCGCGTAAATCAATTCGATGTAGCCGATGGAGTTGGGAGTTTGCTTCACGAGGCCAGTGACGCCTTCGTTGCCCTTGCCGCCCAAGCCCACGGGCCAATTCACTGAGGTATTGGCTTTGCCCACTTTGTTCTTCCAGTCGTCGCTGACCTTCGAGAGAAAATCGGTAAAAATGTAGGAAGTGCCGCTGCCATCGGAACGGTGCACGACGACGATGTCCGAACTGGGAAGATTGACGCCGGGATTGGCTTTGGCGATTTCGGGATCGTTCCACTTCGCGATGCTGCCGAGGTAAATTCCGGCGAGAGCTTTCTGGGTGAAGTTCAGATCTCCGGTTACGCCCACAATGTTGTAGGTGGGCACAACGGCGCCGAGAACCGTGGGGAAATGCAGAATTTTGAATTTGGATTGCGAGAGTTGATCGTCGCTCATGGGGCCATCGGACGCGCCGAAATCAACCGTGCCGGACTGCAACTGACGGATGCCGCCGCCCGAACCGATGGACTGGTAATTGATTTCAACGTTGGGATGAGCGGTGTGATAAACGTCGAACCATTTGGTGTAGATGGGCGTAGGAAAGGTGGCGCCAGCGGCGTTGAGCTTTATAGCGCCGCCTTGCGCTGCGGCGCGCGGCCCGGTCAGCGCCATCGTGAGCATCATGAGCCACACAACCAGTAAGGCCTTTTTCATGTTCAGGGATTCTCCTAGGTACCATTTTTTGGGTGTAATGTTACGGGCGTGTTACATAGGTGCGAATTGGGAATGAAATAAGGGCGAGGTGTTTGGGAAGAGGGGAGGCGCGGCCCCGGGGGTGTGGTCGAGCCGCGCCTCGCGGGTTGGTGGCACGAGGTGTGCTGCTTCCGGCGCCAGATGCTGGAGCGCAGGAACTTGTTGACGCTAAATTCGATGGCCGCCGATTTCCGCAGATGCAAGCGGACTGCTGGGGCGATGGCGCCCCCACATGCCTTCCAACCCGTTGTGATGCTAGCTGGCACAGTTGAACTGCATATGACCGGGCCGTGAAATATCAATTACTCCCCTGCTGATGCGGCGGCGCCGCTGGCACCGTTTGAGTTGAGTTCCATTTGCTTAGCGCGGCCGTGCCGGACTTCGAGGCCGCGGACCCAGAACAGAATATCTTCGGCGATATTGGTGGCGTGGTCGGCGATGCGTTCGAGATGGCGGGAGGCGAGGACGTAGTGGAGATTGGGAGCGGCGAGGGCAGGATTGGCGGTCATTCCGGCGAGCAAGGCTTCGAAAACCTGGTCGCGATATTGGTCAACGACATCGTCGCTTTCGAGCACCTGTGTAGCTAAATCCACGTTCTGATAGATCAGTGCGCCGAGGCATTTGGAAACCATGGCGCGGACGGCAGTGGTCATGGGTTCGAGTTCGACGGGGATATGGACTTCACCCATTTGGGAAAGGGAGATTGCGCGCTCACTGAGATTGACGGCGAGATCACCCATGCGCTCGAGGTCGTTATTGATTTTCAGGGTGGCGACGATGAGGCGAACGTCGGAATCGAGCATGTCGCCCTGGCGGAGCATGCGAATGGCGTGCTCGTCGATCAGGATTTCCATTTCATTGATGCGGGGCTCGGTGAGGAAGACTTCGCTGGCGAGGCGTTCGTTGCGTTCGAGCAGGGCCCAGAGAGCGCGATTGACCGAAGCCTCGACCGTGCGGGCTTGGGAGACCAGGTAATTCACCAGCACGCTTTGAAAGACACCGTCCGCACTTGTTTTGGTGGATGCCACTGCGTGAAGCCTCCTGCAGGCTGTTGGCCTGCTTTAGTACCGGCGTTTACAGGGTGGGTGGGGGAGATTGCAAGGACATAAATCGCGCGTAAATATATGAAGACTAGGGGGAAGCTGTCTCCAGGTGATTCCCGCCCAGGCCCGGAGTACACTTCTCGCGTGGACGTTCGGACGATCCTCGAGATTCTGTGGTTTTTGGCTGGTGTCATATGGGCCGTTCGAGCCGGGTTACGAAAAAACGAAGTGGGTTTTGTATTCGCGTTCCTCTTCTTTGTCGTGGGGATTTTTGTCTTTCTGCAACCTGTCTAGTGTCGCGGAATCCGAAACTGAATCGCTGCCCGAATTCCGTGGAAATGATGGTGCGCATGGGATATCTTCGCAGTCAGTTGAGTCCTCCGGGGATTTGCAACTGCCGGATTGTTTAGCGGCGAGTCCGTCGCCGCTTTGGGCGAAATGAGCGGATCGAAGAGGTGATGGCATGTCTTACGAAGAAGCTTTGCGCATGGCGAGCCGAGATGAACGATTTATGGCGACGGTGTATGCGATGAACAGCCTTTTGATTTATAAGGGCGTGTACACGCATCAAGAGTTCCAGCAAGTCTTCACGGAGTGGGTGGAGAAGGAACAGAAGAAAAACGCAGGGACGGAGGAAGTTATTTCCCGCGCTTCCCAGACTTCCCACGCCTAGCAAAAGCTTCCGCCCATGTAGGATACCCGCAGGTTGGCCGCTTGCCGCAGTGTTCGCCCTGGTCGCAGCGAGCGCACTCACATTCGCATTTTGGGATTTCCGGAGCTGGTGCCTTTTTCTGCTTCATGTAGATGTACCTTCAGTAAATATGGCCACAGTTTAGCCCCGTTTCTCCAGGTTTTAAGTATGTTTTGTGCCGCACCCGAAAAACCAACCGATTGTTGGATTTGCGAACCGCGCGGAGAAAAATCGCCGGGTCAACGTCGCGGCAACCTGGGGAGCAGCAAGCGGCGCCCCTGCCGCGAGTTCATGTGTTGGTCGCAGGCGCGTGATTTCGCAAAACGCCAATCAGGAGATTGGCGTTCCCAAGGGGCTAGGAGTCGAGGGGGAGGGAGAAGGAAAATTTGGAGCCTTGGCCTACTGTGCTTTCTACCCAGAGTTTGCCGCCATGAGCTTCGACGATGTGTTTGGCGATGCTGAGGCCGAGGCCGGTGCCGCCCGCTTCGCGGGAGCGGGCGGCGTCCACGCGGTAGAAGCGTTCGAAGATTCGTTCGGAATCGGCGAGAGGGATGCCGATGCCCGTGTCGGTGACGGTGACGACGGCTTCGCGCTTCCCGGCGGAAGCGGCGACGCAGATGTGGCCGCGGGGCGGAGTGTATTGGATGGCGTTGTCGAGGAGATTTTGCAGCACGTCGCGGAGCAGGGCGGCGTCACCGCGCACGGCGGGAAGTTGCGGCGGGACGGTGATCTCCAGAGTGATTTCCTTGCGGTTGGCTTTGAGCAGCGTCGTTTCGGTGCAGGCTTCGATGAGTTCGAGCAGGCCGACGGAGGAAAATTCCAGTTCCATTTTTCCGGCTTCGATGCGAGCGAGTTTGAGGAGATCGTTGGTGAGGCGGGCGAGACGCATGGCGTGATTGCGGATGATTTCCAGGAAGCGGCGATTGTTTTCGGGATCGTCGAGAGCGCCGGCGAGAAGAGTTTCGGCAAAACCCTGGATGGCGGTGAGCGGCGTCTTGAATTCGTGGGAGACGTTGGCGACAAAATCCTGGCGCACGCGCTCGAGGCGGCGGAGTTCGGTGACGTCGTGAAGCACGACGACGGCGCCGGAAGGCTTGTCATTGGGCGCGCGGCCGGATGCGGCGATGTCGAGTGCTTTTACGGGCGCGGCGGTGATGGAGAAGCTCTGCGTTTGGGTGATGCCCATGGTGATGTCGGTTTGCAGGCCTTCATCGCCGCGTAGGGCGCGACGGATGAGGCTCAGGAGATCGGAGTTGCGGATTACTTCGATGAGCGGGCGGCCTTCGGCGCTGGCGGGATCCACGTTCAGGATCTCTGAAAACGCACGATTGTAGAAGACGAGACGCTCTTCGGCGTCAATCACGGCGACGCCTTCAACCATGCTGCGGAGGATGGCGCTGGAGCGGTTGCGTTCGCCGCTGAGCAGACGGATTTCGCGATCCATTCGCGCAGCGGTGAGATTGAGTGAGTCTGCAAGATCAGAAAGTTCGTCACGCGGACCTTCGCGGATCAAGGGACGAAAATCACCTTCCGCGATGCGTTGCGAAAAACGCTGCAACCTTTGCACGCGCGCTGCGAACATGCGCGCGAAGGCAAAAGCGACCAGGGCGCCGATGAGTAGCACGACGAGGGTGGCGACGAGTTGCCGCTGGCGAAGTTCGACGAGCGATAGATCAATCTGCGAAAGAGGCAGGGCCAAGCGGATTACGATCGGGGGATTTCCGGGTTGGTCATAGCGCTGGGCGCGATACACCAATTCGTGGCCGAGAGTGACGCTGCGGTGCACAGACTGGCCAGTGCCGCGGGCTAAGGCATCTTGAAACTCCAGCCGATCTGCGTGGTTTTCCATTTTATCCGCGTCGGCTTCGGAATCGACGAGGACGCGGCCGGTATTGTCAATGATGGTTACGCGCGCGCCGCTGCGAGCAGCTCGGCTGGTCCAGTTGCGGAGTTCGACCGGGTCGGTCGAGAGGGGCGGGTTGGCGAAGGCGAGACCGAGGAGGGAGGCGAGTTGGTCGTTGGCGGAGCGTATGGCCTGGCTGCGGATGACGCGCGCGGAGTAGAGCTGCACGGCGAGTAGAACCACTAGGAGCAGGGCGCCATAGGTGAGGCCGAGCCTCCAGAAAAGCCTAGCTCGCACGGGTTTCGAAGAGGTATCCAGCGCCGCGGATTGTTTTCATGAAAACGGGGTGCTGCGGATCGGTTTCGATTTTCTCGCGCAAGCGGCGCACGTACACGTCCACGCTGCGCGGAGTGACGAAGCGCTCGGTGCCCCAGACGGCATCGAGCAATTGATCGCGAGTGAAGACGCGATTGGGACGGGCGGCGAGGAAATAGAGCAGGCGAAATTCGAGAGTACTCATGGGCACGGGTTTGCCGGTGCGCGTGACTCGGTAAGCGGCGGGATCGATTCGCAGCGCTCCAATTTCCACGGGCTTTTCCGACGGAGTGCCCGGCTCAGCGCGGCGGAGCAAAGCTTTCACGCGCGCGACGAGTTCGCGCGGGCTGAATGGTTTGGTGACGTAATCGTCGGCGCCGAGCTCGAGGCCGACGACGCGATCGGCTTCTTCGCCTTTGGCGGTGAGAATCAGAATCGGAATGCGGTTGAGGGTGACTTCCTTGCGGACTTCCTTGCAGATTTCCAGGCCGGAAAGCTTCGGCAACATCAGATCGAGGACGAGCAGATCGGGCGCGGCTTTGCGGATTTGTGCGAGGCCAGTGGAGCCATCGCCGCTGGAGGTGACCTGGTAACCGTCTTTTTCCAGGTTATAGCGCACCAACTCCACGATGTCTTTGTCGTCTTCGATGACCAGAATACGTTTCATTTGGTTTCTTTCTAGAGGATCGCAGACAAGATACGGGAAATGGGGCCTCGGAAGCAAGGAGTAGCGGAGGTGCTGTGGATTTTTTAACACAGTATTAACAACGTGTCACAGCGGTACGGTCGTCCCGCTTGAAACATTAATTCCGCTTTCGGTTTGAGGACGGCTACGCCACGGGCCGGTCAATACGCTGATTCCAAGCGTTTTGATTTCGATTCGAGCGGCACACTTTGGCCACGCGTCTGCATGGTTATTGATGGCACGGTTCGAGGTCTGGGACCCGCCGTCGGGCAGTGCCGGAAGGCCGGCTGGAGGGTCAGCAAAATGAACGCGTCCGTGGAACGCCAGTTAGATCCGGCACGCCGGAGTATAGAGTCGCGAGATTTTGAAGCCGGGCTGCGGCGGAAAATCGTGGGGCAGGATGAAGCGGTGCAGGCCGTAGTGGACTTGTACCAAGTGTTTCGCGCCGGATTGAATTCGCCGGGGCGTCCGGTAGGGAATCTGTTGTTCTTGGGGCCGACCGGCGCGGGCAAGACGCGCGTCGTCGAAGCTACCGCCGAAGTGCTGTTTGGAGATCCGCGCGCGGTGATCAAGGTGGATTGCGCGGAATTTCAGCACTCGCACGAAATTGCGAAATTGATTGGGTCGCCTCCGGGCTATTTGGGGCACCGCGAAACGCATCCTTTAATCACACAGGAAGCGCTGGCGCAGTATCACACCGAGAAATTGAAGATCAGCTTTTTATTGTTCGACGAGATTGAGAAGGCGTCCGACGCGCTGTGGCAATTGCTACTGGGGATTTTGGACAAGGCGACACTGACTTTGGGAGACAACCGGAGAGTCGACTTGTCGCAGACGATGATTTTCATGACCTCGAACTTGGGCGGCGTGGAAATCACCGAGTTGATGACCGGCGGATTGGGGTTTGCGCCGCTGCAACGCGCGGAGACCAAGGCAGGACTTGACGAAAAGGTGGAAAAGACCGCGTCGGAAGCTGCCAAGCGGAAGTTTGCGCCGGAATTCATGAACCGGATCGACAAGACCGTGGTGTTCCGTCCTCTGCGCGCGGCGCAGCTGGAACAGATTCTGGAAATCGAGCTGGGGATGGTGCAACAGCGCGTGCTGGAGACGGCAAAGGGACGATTTTTGTTCCGCGTCACGCAGCCGGCGCGGGACTTTTTGCTGAAAGAAGGCACGGACATGAAATATGGCGCGCGGCATTTGAAGCGCGCGATCGAGCGGCACGTCGTGTATCCGCTGGCGAGTTTGCTGGCGACGGAGCAGGTGTCGTTGGGTGACGTGATTTCGATTGATTGGCACGACGGCGAACTCGGCTTGACGTTCTTGAAGGAAGCCGAAGGCGCGCAGATACCGATGCCCTCGCCCATGGTGGAGCGTCCGGGCGAAGCCGCAGCCGCCATTTCCGATGCGCGCTCCGTGCCGATGCCTTCGGATCGTGCGCTGGGAGAAAGATTCGCGGGTCGGCCGATTCGTTAAGATTGCGGACGAACCGTGAGAAGCAATCCTGTGCGACATGCTGGTGCTGCCGGATTCAAAAACTTGGAATTGCAGTGAAGACACACTGAAATGGTTTAGCGCGAGAGCGTTGATTTTTCCCAAGCGGGGAGCGCGCTGATCCGGATCGAACATGGAGCGACCATCCCCGGGGCGATGGAATCCATCCGGGCTGCTGATGGCATCACCGCGCAGGAGATAGCGAGCAAAGCTTCGCAAACGCAGAGGGAGTGAGTTTGAAGCCGGAGT
>Ga0209008_1000198_pt1 | contig 26715 bp, 23 predicted proteins | sample JacPin_JW_Ref_O3_FD_187963 | JGI IMG/M metagenome (GOLD analysis project Ga0209008, IMG submission 187963) | Forest soil microbial communities from Algoma, Ontario, Canada - Jack Pine, Ontario site 1_JW_Ref_O3 (SPAdes) (version 2) | ecosystem: Environmental > Terrestrial > Soil > Boreal... | reverse complement strand
GAAAAACAACTGGGTCTTTGAAGATTTCCCGAATTTCGTGCTGAGGGAAACTGCAGCATGAACTGAACTTCCGTAACATCGGAGTAGACAAACATCATAGGAGAACCAATGAAGATTGCCGTGATCGGTGCAGGTTACGTAGGACTGGTTTCAGCGGCCTGTTTCGCAGAGTTGGGGCACGAAGTTATAACCGTGGATAATGATTCTGAGAAGGTTAAGCTGCTAATCTCCGGGCAGGTTCCGATTCATGAGAATCTGCTTCCTGAACTGATTCATCGCCATCTAGGCACTCGCTTGCACTTCTCTGGCGACATCAAATCAGCCGTCGAGGCTTCTGACGCGGTCTTCATCACAGTCGGCACACCACCCTCCTCTAACGGAGAAGCCGATCTATCTTATGTCGAGGGAGTCGCTCGCGAACTCGCAAGTTCTTTGAACGGGCCCAAGGTTGTAGTCGAAAAGAGCACCGTTCCGGTGCGCACTTGCGAAGCGCTGAAACATTCGATGGTGCTGAATGGCGCCGATCCGAATTCCTTTATGATAGCGTCGAATCCCGAGTTTCTTCGCGAAGGGACCGCGGTTTCGGACTTTCTCTATCCGGATCGTATCGTCATCGGTGTTGACTGCGGCTGCAGCGCAGAGGTCTTAGAGGAGATTTACGCTCCACTAACCGACGGCAGCTACTACAAACGGGAAGATGCTATCCCCGGTCCCTGGGACGCGCCAGCGCGGCTGATCGTGACCAGCGTGAAGAGCGCGGAACTCATCAAGCACGCCTCAAACGCCTTTCTGGCGATGAAGATTTCGTTCATCAACTCCGTCGCTAACGTTTGCGAGAGCGTCGGCGCTGATATACGGCAGGTGTGCGAAGGAGTCGGGGCTGACACGCGGATCGGGCCGAAGTTTTTGGTCCCAGGCATCGGATATGGCGGTTCGTGTTTTCCGAAGGACGTCCTGGCGTTTCGATCGGTCGCTCGAGCGGTCGGCTACGACTTTGACCTCTTATCGGCAGTGATGTCCGTTAACGAGGACCAGAAAGAGCGCTTCATGGAAAAAGTTCGCAAAGCGCTTTGGACCCTTCGAGGAAAACGGCTCGCGGTGTTGGGTCTTGCGTTTAAGGGGGGCACCGACGATGTTCGCGACTCCCCTGCTCTGGGTATCGTAAGGCGCCTTGCCGAAGAAGGTGCTCGTGTCGTGGCGTACGATCCCGCTGCGATGGAGCGTGCAAAGCCCCTATTGTCTGACCTATCGACCGTTACCTTCGCCAAAACCGTGTACGAAGCCTGCGATGCCTCTGATGCGCTGCTCATTCTTACCGAGTGGCAGGAGTTCAGAAAGTTAAACCTGAAGCTGGTGAGAGAAATGCTGCGCTTACCATTAATAATCGATGGGCGAAATCTACTTCCCGCCGAGGAAGTTGAGGCTGCCGGTCTCGTCTACTACAGCGTGGGACGCCAGGCGTCACCTGCTCGGCCAACCGGAAGCGACAACACGAAAGCGTTCGCAGCCGCCACTTCGTCGTAAGACTGAGAGCGACTCCAATCATCACGCAAACAAGAGGATCCGGACGCAGTCTACCCGGCTCGGGAGGTCTACCTTAGATTTGCTGAGAAAGCCTACAAGCGGAGCGTCTTTCTGGCCCGCTCACTCTACAACGCTCAACGCCTAGGCCGTTCTCAACGAACGGTCGACGACTGTGTCCATCGTGCGAATCACAACCAGGTAGCAAGCGCTGGCTGGTTGGTTGATTCGGAAGGAGTAACCGAAATGACGGGACATACCGCAATAACCGCGGCCGACCTCGTAGCGTTGTTGCTGTTTCTCCTTTTGGTTGTGGTTTACTGGTCCCCTTATCTCATTGCGATGCACCGCAAGAGTGACAAGACCACCGCGATCGCGCTAATGCTTTTTTTCTTCGGGTTGACTGGAGTTGGCTGGATTATCGCGCTCGTTTGGGCACTGCGCCTGCCGAAGCGACCAAGCACGGAAGTCCTAGAGTCCCGCAGCGCCGAAATGGGAGGTGTGGACCTATCACCCGCCGCAAAGACACAGGAGCCGAAGCGCGATCTAGAATCAACGAGCCATGCGCCAGAAGCTCCCCAGTCCCTTGCTCCCTTGAAATTGCACAACTAAATCGACAAGGGCGTCAGCCGCAACCTGCGTCGCGCTAGGCGGATAGTTCTAGTCGCAGTTTGATTGTTCTTCCTCTCACGACATTCAAATGACTGACGACGACCAATTAAGTCACGCTGCCGTAGACCTCGCCGCCGTCGATCACCAAAAAGCTAGGCTCTTGATGGAGGCTCAGAGGGCCTTTGAAGCCGCCAACGACCGTGGCGCAGCGGAACGTGCCAAAAGCGCCCTGATTGCCGCAATTCAGAATGGGCCGCGCTATCACCCCTACCTGGTGCCGACCCCGCTCACAGACGAAATGACTGACGACGCCTTTGATGACCTATTGAGACCCAACGCGTGGAAGCCGAAGATGATCGAGGAGGTTGAGGCTAAGCACCGAGCAAAGCCTTCGGTCAATTCAGATGTTTACGCCAGGCATGGACATCCCGGACTGCGAACGCGTCTAATATTCGCATCTATCTCTGTGCTTCTCATTACCATCGCACTTCTCCTCCACTGGCGAATCGGTGTGATTGTGGCCCTAATTCTCCTCGCATTCGCCTGCACCAGAAACGAATTTTGGTCCAAATAATTTCCAGGACGCAAGGTTGACCCCTCGTCCCGTCGTGGCCGGAAATGACCGCAGCAAAGTCCACCTAGGCTGCTTAGATTCCCCTGGGTGTGTTCGCCAAGTGGGCTACGTGACGGCAGACGACGAAGCCGTAAGCCTCCGCCCCAGCCGAAAGGTTGGGAGTCCCACCTCTCCACCGTTCCCGCCCCACGCCTTGAAGTTCCCGCGGCCCAAGGCTATGATTGGACGAGTTTGTGGCCCCCGCCCGCCTCCGAGAGATACTGAGTCTATGCCCGATACCCAACACGCTGCGGGGGATGCTCGTTCTGATGAGCGGCGCCTCTATCCCCGCCGGCGTGTTCCGTTTTCCTGGGTACAACTGGCAGAAGATAACGGCGGCATAGTTGTCGACGTCAGTGAGCGCGGATTGTCGGTGCAGGCCGTTAGGAGTCTGACCGATGGCGAGGTGCCGAATATCCGTGTCCAAATCGGAAAAGACCAGCCCTGCATCGAAACCCGAGCTCGAGTTGCCTGGGTAAACCCCTCGAATAATGCTGCCGGCCTCGAGTTTGTTGAGCTTGCCGACGCAGCCCGGGATCAAATTAAGCATCTGGTTTCATCGGAACCGAAGTCGAATGAATCTGAGGAGCGAATTGCGTTTGACAAGATACCGAAGCCGATCACCGGGCTTCCTGCTTTACTCGATCCGGCGAACGCGATTCCCTTTCCCGAGCCTGAGACGACGGAACACGACTCTGGAAGTCCAGGCCAACCTGCGATTCCTGAAGATGCCGTTCAAGATAAGACCTCTGTCGAGGGTATAGGACACCATTCCTGGCGCACGAACGCCGCGACGGGTGCCGCAAGGACCGCTGGCGACGGTACTCTGCTTGCGTGGTCTGAGCTTGAGGCTCGAGTCAATCGCGAAACCAAATCTCGCGATCGCACAGGATTTAGTCCACGGACCAACCGGATTGTCGGCGTTGCTGTGATTGGGATTCTGTTGCTGTCAGCACTGTTCTTCGTGGGCTATCATTCGCACGAAAGCAAAATCGTCAATTCGGATACCGCAGGCACGGCCTTGAGGCCGCCTGAACCGTCGCCCGAGACATCCACAGATTCCACCAAGCAGGACGTAGCGCCCACCTCCCCCGATGCATCCAGCGGTGGCAAAAGCCACACCGTAGTGCCTCCTACCACATCGGCGGGGCCGGCGTATGCCCTTCAAGTAGTGGCAACGACGGATAAGAAAGCTGCTGAGACTCTTGCCGCGAAACTTAAGAAAAGCTACTTTCCGGCGTTTGTGTACTTTCGCGGGACCGATCCGTTCTATCGAGTATTTGTCGGGCCTTACAACGATAACGATTCCAGGCTCAGAATCGACGAACTCAAGGCGGAGGGTTATACGTCCTTCCGAACCCGTTGGAGCCCCTCAGCAGCGCAATCTCCTCGTTCTACTCCCTGACCCCCACGGCCGCCCTAAATTCGGCTGCTCGAACACTCGCAGTTCATTCTGCGGCTTTCCCCAAAGTAGTGTTAGACTTAACGGGTTCAAGCGTCCCTCCAGCCACGCGGGATCAATACCCAGGCCCTTCGCCGGTAACTTTGATTGCCGGCTTTGACCGCAGACTTGAGAACCTCTAGGAGGCGCTTGTGAATGGATTGCTCCGCAGATCTGTCAGAACCCACTACTTCTCCGTTTCCCTACTCTTTGCAGCCGCAGTCGTCGCACTGACACTTGGTGTGGGAGGATGCAACAAGAACGGCACGCAGGACACGAGCACGCAGAGTCCAGCGCCGGCGGCTGATCAGTCAGCCGATCAGTCCCAGGGTTCAGCCGATACCGCTAACCTCGCTCCCGCAAGTGACACAGAAGCGCCTGCTTCAAATGATCAGCAACAGAACTATTCCGATTACGATCAAGGCTCAGACGACACGAGCTACGGACAGCCGGTCCTTCAGGCATCCGATCCCCCGCCGCCGCTGCCGGAATACTCGCAACCTGACTGCCCCGGAGACGGCTACCTGTGGACTCCAGGGTATTGGAGCTATGCTCCAGGTGGCTACTATTGGGTGCCGGGAGTGTGGGCGCAACCGCCCCAGGTCGGCTTCTTGTGGACCCCGGGGTATTGGGGCTATACCGCCGGCAGGTATCGCTACAACTACGGCTATTGGGGACCGCATATCGGTTTCTACGGCGGGATCAACTATGGCTTCGGATACGTTGGCGTCGGCTATCAGGGCGGTTACTGGACCGGCGATCACTTTTATTACAACCGGGCCGTGAACAACGTGACCATAACTGACGTTCACATCTACAACCGAACGGTAACGAATACGGTCATCAACAATGTGACCATCAACAATAACCACGTCAGCTACAACGGCCCCGGAGGCATCACGCGTGGCCCTGCACGAGCGGAAGTCGCCGCTATGCACGAGGAGCGCATTCCTCCGATGACCACGCAGTTGCAGCAGCAGCACGCGGCAGCGCAGAACAAACAGCAGTTTGCCAACGTCAATCACGGCCGACCGGCTGTGTTTGCAGAGGCAAAGCCCATCGCCGCAGGCAAACCGATCGCACCGAAAATCGCTGCTCGTCCTGCCGCGGCCATGCGTCCGGCTCCGAACGGTCAGCCAAATCGTGCTCAAACTCCAGCGGAACGCCCGGCAGCCTCTGCACCGGCTAAATCTCCCGAACCGATGAGGCAGGCGGAGCAGCCCCAGGCGATGCGATCAGCACCCCCGAAGGCCGAGCCGAATCGTGCCCAACCCCCTGCGGAGCGTCCGGCCACTTCTGCTCCCGCAAGACCCGCTGAAGCGATGAAGAAGACACCTCCGCCGGCAGCGCCACGCGAAACTGAACGTGCTGCGCCGCCACCGCAGCCGAAACCGGCCGCGAGGGCTCCGGAGCGGACCGCGCCGCCACCAAAACCGGCCGAGCGTCAGCCACCACCAAAGCCTGAAGCACGGAAACCGGCCAGCCCGCCTCCTGCGCAACGTCCGGCGGCGGAACCTAAGAAAGAAGAGCAGAAGGAGAAGCCCAAACCGGAGTGACGCGCCCTGAATGCTGCAGGCCTCACGGACTCAGGGAGCCAACTATTCGCAATCGCTGATTTTCGCAGGACTTAGCTTGTTTACTGCGCGGAGCTGGGCAATGGCGTCTACGCTGGCGGCCGTACGTCCAACTACGAGTGTGCAGCCAGGGTCTCGCGGACGACGCCCGCCGCACCCCGCTCCCGCAACCGATACTGGTCATATATCCAGGCGTACGTTTTCTCCAGACCCGTCCGCAGTGGGAAACTCGGTTCCCATCCAAGATACTTGTGAATCAGGGTGTTATCGCTATTCCGCCCAATTACACCCTTGGGCGCATCGAGTTCGTATCTTCGCTCCAACTTGATTCCTGCTATACCTTCGACCATATCGACGAGCTGATTTATTCTGACCGCCTCGCTCGACCCTAGATTGATCGGCTCGGTGATGCTCGAGTCCATGATCATTTCCACACCCTTGATACAGTCATCGACGTACATGAAGGAGCGCGTCTGATGCCCGTTTCCCCATATCTGAATTTCGTTCTTGCCCGCAACCTTCGCTTCGACCACCTCGCGGCAAATCGCCGCTGGAGCCTTCTCGCGGCCTCCAAACCACGAACCCCGTGGCCCGTAAACGTTGTGGAAACGCGCAACTCGCACGTACAGCCCGAAATCCTCCATGTAGTGTCGGCACATCCGCTCAGAAAAGAGCTTTTACCAGCCATAGCCGTCTTCCGCCAGCGTCGGATACGCATCGGATTCCTTTAATGGCGGCGCAGTAAATCTGTCTGCGTTATTGGAGGTATGCTGAAGATCGCCGTTGTAGACGCAGGCCGAGGATGAAAAGAACTAGCGCTTCACTCCGAGCTTCCGTGCCGCCATCAGCATGTCGGAATTGATGAGCACCGAGAGCATGCACAACGCTTTGTTCCGCCCAAGAAGGAGGAGCAAAAGGAAAAGCCAAAACCGGTGTAGCATGACTTAGTGGAAGGGGCGACATGAATTGGATCAGTCTAGCCGTCCTTCACTCAGATACCCTGAGATGAATCACCACATAACACGGCGTGCACAAAGTGATCAGGTTCCCCTCTATGTCCCGATCGAATTGCCCACCCGAACGAACGCGATGAATCTGTAGGCTCTGCATGCTGCCACAATATTGGCAGCAACCCTCCCGCTCCAGGGTCTCGCGCTGGAATTTCGCATTACCAGAAGGCTGGGGTCGCAACCTCCGTCGTCCCACGGAACCCGGTGTCACGGCGTACCGTCCACAATGCTCAGAAACTCTTGGTGTTGCAGCTGAGGCAGCAAACCAAAGAGTCGTTCCAGCGACAATATCAAAGGGCTTGAGTCCGCTGTTTCGATGTTCGCGACGGTGGCAAAGTCCGAACGAATCATCTCAAGGACATGGCCTCTGAACTTCTCATTATCAAGCAGTGAATCTACCGTTTCGGCCTCTTGCTCAGTCACCGGTTCGTGTCCCCACTGAGTTCGGCGACAGGGCGGTTGCCTCGGAAGTCTAACCTCCGGCTGGTTACATCACCTGACATGGCTCTGGCGAATACGCGACACCTCACATAGCCCACGGACGCCTAACTCCTCGACTTTACTGAGGCTCCTCGTAACCCTTAGGAATGTCAAACACGTCCTCTGCGACAGATTGCCATTGTCCATCCTGTTTAATATAGACAAACGTGAACAATCGGGGACCTTTTGAGAGCTTGCCCCTATGCCGCAGAACAGTCGTGCTGTATCCAGTCCTGACAACTGTATTTCCAAAAACAAGCCAGCTAACCTTGGAGTGCGAAAGCTTAATCTTCCCTCCAGGGTCTGTCACGACTTGGTCCTCAGGACCATGAGTGGGAGACCCTCTGCGGTCCAGAAACTGCGTTTTGTGGAGAACCTCTCCAATTCCAAATCTCTCGTCCTTGCAGATGAAGTCGTCAGCATACAGGCGTTCTAGTGCCTTTCTGTCGCCGCTCCGCCTAACCTCTTCGATATGATCTGCGAATGCCTGGGCTTCCTTAATCAATACCTCTTTGCTCTCGGCCTCCCCAACTGCATGTTCGTTCTTCTCACTGGCCCCTTGGCCTCTAACAAAACCGACTAAAGCAACCGCCAGCAAAGGAACTAAAAGAAGTCGTCGCATAATTTTTTCTCCCTATTGCGCTGCTCTCGAGATGGTCGTCCGCGTGTCTTGGCCGCCTCGCCTGCCACAGTTTCTGCAATGACCTATCGGCTCTCTTCTGCCTCGGACGGCAGTAGCACCCGAGGGATTGACGGCGCGCGTCTCGTATCAAAAAATCACCTTAACCGCAACCTGAATCTGGCGCGACGTCGTCGACGTCGAATCGATTGCACCTGCGCCCGGGACTGGATTTCCAGACTGATCAAACAACGTTTCGTTATCAACGGGTGTCGCAAAATTGGCCCGATTCAGGATATTGAAGAATTCCCCACGAAGTTGCACGTCGAAATTCTCAGAAACTTTCTTGATGTAGTTGTTCTTAAACAGTGAGAAATCCCACGTCGCAAGTCCAGGCCCGATTATCGAATTGCGCCGTGCGTCGCCCAAGAGGTTCGAGCAGGTGCCAGCTATTGGTGCTGAGGGAGCACCGAAGGGCGTGCACTCTGCCGCGATGGCAGGAGTAGCAACCGGAAGACCAAAACAACTAAGGTTGATGTAATCCTTCGGATTCCCCGGATTGACCGCTGAACCGCACCCGGGCCCCGTAAGACGATTCGGGTAAGCTTCGAGGTCATTGTCCTTAAGGCCGAGCGGGTCTCCGGCGATTTTAGGCGTAATGGGCACACCAGTCTCGACCGTAATGATCGATCCCAGCTCCCATCCCCCAAGCACATATTCTCCGACAGCCCCCCAGTTCTTCGGAGTCGGAACGTCCCAGATCAAATTTACTACGAGGGTTTGACCTATGTTGAAGTCCGACAGGCCACGCCTACAAGACTTGCAAAACCAGAACGGACTCGAAACGGAGTTCAGAAAGGGATCGCCAAGAGTGCTGGCGGAACCCGTGTCAATGCTCTTGCCCCAGGTGTAGGAGCCTTGTGCCTGGAAGCCATGGCTCATCCTCTTGGACACCTGCACCTCGAGAGCGTCATACTCGGCGTCACCGTCCCAATAAATCCCGCGAATGGCACCGACGGTAGGATTTAGCCTGGTTCCGCTGCCCGCTGGGAACGGCCAAAGATACCCCTCGGGGGTAAGCGCAGGAAGAACCAGATTGACATCATCCGCACGGTTCTCCATATGGACGCCGTGATTTCCCACATAACCAACCGTAACGGCCGTGCTCGAATTTAGCTGGCGCTGCACGTTCAGGTTCCAGATCATGACGTAATTGCGCGGAGGGTTGGGCTGAATGGAGACGCTCTGCAAGTTCGAAGGGACAACCGTGCCGCTGGCGGCGGACCCCATCGGGAACCCGCCCGCGGGCAAGCTTGATATCGTGAGGTTTTCCGCGAACGGCGCAGACTGGGTCTCTGCGACGAAGAACTCATAATTGAGCGGCAGAGCATCGAAGATCCCGAATGCCCCGCGAACTGCAGTCTTACCGTTGTGGAACGGATCCCAGGAGAAACCCACCCGAGGTTCGAAGTTACGATAGGTCGGGTTGCTGAAAAATGGGGAACCTATATGGCCCGGATAGGGGGTTGTGAAGGTCGGCAGATTAACAAGCTTGTTGTTGACCTCCGTAGGGACCGTCACCATCTCATAGCGAAGTCCCAGGTTCAGAGTGAAGTTAGGACGCAACCGCCAATCGTCCTGGAGGTAGCCGCCAAAAAGACTTTGTCGTACGCCTCGGCGGCTAATCGAAGATTGCACAACTCCCGCGGCCGTCGTAGGCTCATCGGTCAGGAAGCCAGTGAGAGAACCAAAACCGTAGCTCCCGGCCAAACGGCCAGGCGAATTCATATTGGTTTGCATTCGTTCAAAGGCGAAGCCAAATTTTAACGAATGAACACCCTTGGTGAGAAAAGCATCGTCATACACCTGAAATGAGTTCCAAGCGTAATTAAGACCTGCCGGCACCACACCCCCGCCGAAAGTCGTAAGTCCTGGTACAGAAATGGATCCTGCGGCAAGACCGGGAAAAAATCCCAACGACAAATCCGCGCTGAGCGGATTGATGGCACTCAGACCTACGTCACCCACATCGTGCACTCGACTGTAACCACCTCGCAAAGAGTTAACTAGGGAGGGACCAAAGATGTGGGTCTCCTCGAGGCTTATCATTTGCTGGGCAGAGGTGCTGCCAACAATCGTGTCGTTAAGAGGGTCCGGTTGATCGGCCAAAGCCGTTTCGTAGAACCAGCTACCAGAAATGCTGTCCCTCGGTGACATTTTCCGGTCTATCTTGGTGGTTACGAAATTAGCGGGAGTGACATTGCTAGTGGCAATGTCAAAGAGTCCTGTATTGCCAGGCGCAATCAAGCCGGCATTCGGCAGAGGCCAAAGGCTGAGGTAGGGGGCGACTTTGGGGTCGACGCCGACAGTGCCCGCGGAGTTTGTGAGCATGCAGCCCGGAGAGGGAATACCTATCGTGCAGGTCGTGCCGTCGGCGTTATGGATAATTCCATCGCGCGCGTCCTGCGAGGGGACCTTATCGACGTTTGTCACGCCTAATGCCTGGCGGAATCCTTCGTAATCAACAAAGAAGAAGGTCTTATCCTTCTGGATCGGACCACCCACCGAAGCGCCGAATTGGTTACGATGAAAGGGAGCAACGGTGTTCTCAAAGTAGTTTTCTGCATCGAGATGGTCGTCCCGAAGGAACCAATATGCGTCGCCGTGGATCTGATTGGTTCCAGACTTGGTGATGGCATTGATCACTCCGCCGGAAGTTCGCCCGTACTCCGCGTCATAATTGCTTGTCAACACCGAAAACTCCGCGATCGCATCTACGCCCAACGCAACCCCCACGACGCTGCCAGGACTTCCGCCTGAGTAGTCAACGATACTAATGCCGTCAAGGCGATAGTTATTCAGTTGCGGCCGCGTGCCAGAAATACTCAGTTGCTGTCCGAAGCCGCGGTTTCCTCGGATCCCGGTCTGGCTATTTGGCCGCTGTTCTAGGTTGGTGCTGACACCAGGTTGAAGAGCTGCCAGTAGCGTCCAGTCGCGCCCGTTCAAGGGCAACTCCACGATGGTGGTGGGGTCCACTACGCCCCCGATCGTTGACGAAACCAGCTCTACGGCCGGCGCTTCGCCGGTGACTTGGACCTTCTCGGCGATCTGTCCCACTTGCAGCGTAAAATTTAGGAGTTGCTGGGCTCCCACGGTGAGGGCGATCCCGCGTCTGACCTCGGTGGCAAAACCTGCAGCGGAAGCAGACATCTCATAGTTTCCTGCGGGCAAATTTGGCGCAGTGTAGAAGCCATCCGAATTCACAGCGACAGCCGTAGTAATCCCGGTTGACAGATTTGTGATAGAGACTTGGGCCTGCGGTATTGTCGAGCCCGAAGCATCCGTCACCGTACCAGACAGTGTCGCTCCAGCCACCTGTCCGTATGCCGGGCAGGCCAGGACAATATTCAGCGCCAAAAGCGCAAGTGGCTGCAACGCGTGGAACTGCCTGATTATATTCTTCGACAAAAGCATTGTTGAACTCCTTTATTGACTCGGCCGATCTGCGCCGAGTCCCAAGTCCGGCATTTAGATCAAACAGCATGTCGAAAGAATCGGCTTTCGGCAGCCGTCACGAATCGAATTTGTTTCATCGCGCACGAATAAGACACTTGCAATATCCCGCCGAATTTAATACCTGCGGCGGGTCACAAAGTGACCACAAACGCATAGCGGACCAATCGCCACGTGCCATTCCCCGAACAACAACTGAAGTGTTGACGACCGTCGCAACCGCAAAGTTCGTCTGCTAGTCATCGGTTCCTTGTTGGGCGAACCGCATCGAAGAGCAATGGCAAGACCTGCACGGACCGGCGAGCCATCCACCTCGACGAACCGAGGGTCTCTAATGTTATCCACAATTGTATACACACGACGAGCTTTTACCTCCGGCGCCACTTGTGTGTCAAGGGGAATTTCGAAAAACGTGATGGTCAAACGCGGTGGGACTTTATACTTCGAGCAGTCTAGGCCAGAAAACTTCGCACGTCGTCCAGTGTTCTCCCGAGCAAGAATCCGTTCTTCCGATTTACTTGTTCCAAAACTCGCATTTTTCCTTGCCGTATATGCTCACGAATTTGTTGAACAGCCAGACGCTTGTCTCGCCTTTCGATGGCTTTCAGGATAACGGCGTGTCTTTTGAATCCTGTTTTTGCGTCCACGGGAGCAATTCGTTCGATGTTGCGCTTCATAATGACTTTTTCGAGGACACTTACCAGGAGTTTGAACACCATTTCATTGCCCGCGAGTTGTGCGATCTTAAGATGAAAATCGCGGTCAACGAGCAGAGTGTGACGCGTAATGCGATCTTTAGTAGAGTCCTTGTACACGTCCAGGAGTCGCCGAAGGCCACCCAATTGCTTTCTTGTACTCTTATGAATCGCCTCCTGAACGCAGAAAACCTCCAGAATCTCGCGTAATTCGTAGAGTTCCTCGGCTTCTCGGACGGTCATCTCAGTGACAAAGTATCCGCGGTTCGGGCGCAAGATGAGCAATCCCTCCTCCACTAACCGTTGCATAGCCTCTCGCGCCGGCGTACGACTCATACCCAAGGCACGACTCACCTCCACGTGACGGATATGCTGCCCGGGATAGAAATCACTGTTCAAGATGAACTCCTTGAGTCGTTGATAGGCTCTCTGTTGGAGAGTGCCTCTAGATTTCTTCATCAAGAACCTCGCATGCTAACGTCTCCTGAGTAACGAGACCTGCCTAAGTCTTTCTCAGTGTCGTATGATTGTCAACTATCGCGACTCGTCGCTGTTTCTCACAACGGAGTCGCCTTCCATCCGGCGAACGTGGCGCGGCTACCATACCCTCCGATTCTCAGGTTGAAGGTCAGAAGAAAGTCGGCGACAAGCGACGACTCCGTTTGACTGTGGATACACGATAGGATACCCTTTGTCAGGAGCGGAAATCCATATGGGCCTGACAATCGCCCAGAAAGTCCTAGCTGCGAAGGCCGGTCTCTCTTCTGCAGTACCGGGAGAAATCGTAGAGGCATATCCGGACCTTGTGATGAGTCACACGGCTACATGGCGATCAGTCAGTGTCATGAATAAGATCGGGGCCACCAAGCTCTTCGATCCCGAGCGGCTCGCCATCGTTTTGGACCACATCTCGCCTGCAAAGTCCGAAAAGAACGCCGCCGATCAGCAGGTCTCGCGAAATTTCGCGAAAAAGTATGGCGTCCGCAAATTCTATGACGTCGATTCTGGCATTGCCCACCTCGTGCTCATGGAGGCTGGCCACGTCGCGCCGGGCGATTTGATTGTCGGAACCGATTCCCACTGTACGATCTACGGGAGTTTGGGTGCTCTGGGCACCGGTATTGGGTATACAGAGGTGACCTCGGTATGGATTACCGGCAAGCTCTGGATGAAGGTCCCCGAAAGCATAAAGATCGTCTTGGACGGTCGCTATGCGAGCGGCGTCTATTCGAAGGATCTCATGTTGTATCTCATCGGCAAATTGGGCGCGGACGGGTGCAACTACAAATCGGTTGAGCTCTACGGCAGTTCGGTTTCCGACCTCAGCGTATCGGAAAGAATGACGATTGCGAATCTCGCTATGGAGATGGGCGTGAAGTGCGCGTTCATTCCGCCTGACGAGAGAACCCGTGAATACCTCAAAGCGCGACTGGAGGATCCCGCGCGATACCGACCGGTCTACGCTGATCCGGATGCCCGCTATGAAAACGAAATCACGGTCGACATCTCCCAGCTCGAACCAATGGTCGCTTGCCCACATGAGGTTGAGAACACCAAGCCCATCGGCGAGGTAGCAGGGACGCGAATTGATCAGGCGTTCCTAGGTTCTTGCGCCAATGCAAAGTACGAGGACCTTGTTACGGCCGCTAAAATTCTCAAAGGCCATCACATACATCCGGACGTCCGGTTGATCATCACGCCGGGTTCGAAGAAAATCATGTTGGAGGCGATGAACTCCGGCGTCCTTCAAACCCTGATCGAGAGTGGCGGCCTGGTGACAAACCCCGGTTGCGGAGCCTGTGCTGGCGACGGAGGTATGCTCGCCGACGGTGAGGTCTGCCTATCCACGGCGAACCGGAACTTCTTAGGGCGGATGGGCAGCAATAAGGCGCAGATCTACCTCTCGAGCCCCGCGACACTCGCCGCTTCCGCTATCCATGGAGTCATCTCGGATCCAAGGGAATTCCATACGACATAATCTCCTAAGGTGAGGAATGGAATCGATCATTCACGGCCGGATATACAAGTTTGGCGATAACATCAACTCTGATGTCATCATTCCGGGGCGGTATCTCATCTATATTGATGCGGAGCGCCTCAGTCAACACGCTTTCGAAGTTCTCGGAGACAGCTTCCCTGCCAAACTGCGCAATTATCAAATACTTGTCGCCGGACGAAATTTCGGCTGCGGAAGCGCACGAGAACAGGCGTCGACAGCGATTCGAGGGCTCGGCATCAACGCCGTCGTAGCGTCCTCTTTTTCTCGCACCTTCTATCGCAATGCCATCAACGACGGCCTTCCCATTTTTGAGTGTCCCAACTTGCATTCCGCAGTCGAGGAGGGTGACGACCTTCGCATTGATCTAGCCCAATCCTTGATATTTCACCGAGACCATGAATATTCCTTCCCGAGACTTCCCGATTCTGTTCGCGGGATTCTTGAAACGGGCGGCCTCGCCGCGTACCTGAAGGCTCAGTTGGTCTGTTCTCCCAAGCCTTGAACTGAGATATGGCCTTCGTCCCCGCGCGCCTAGGTCGCTTGTCTTGGATCCGTTATATGACCCGTTAATGCCGACGCCGCTACAGTAGCTGTGGAAGCGAGGTAGAGCCGGGCCTTAGGATGCCCATTCCGACCGGGAAAGTTCCGTGCCTGTGTTGAAATCATCGCTTCTTCTTCTGCCATAGCCCCCATATTCACGGCTTGATTGGAACCGGCACCCGGGGGAAAAACGTTCGCGCCTGCAACTATAAATGTCTCAATCAATCCTTCCCGCAATGCTTCCAAATAGATGCCGCGCGTTGCGGGGACGACTTGCATCCGAACGTTTCGATGGACTTTCTGCCCTTTTAGCCATTTCCCCAGTTCGCGCATGTCTGCTAGGCGCCCGCCAGTACTTCCACCAACCTCCGCAATATTGATCGGAATACCGGCCACGTCCTCGACTGGTTTCACGTTGCCTATCGTCGGGGGACATGCTACCTGGGGACCGAGTTTGCTGACGTCAATTTCGACTTCGCTTTCATAGGTCGTGTCGGGATCGTTTTGAAACACATCGAATGTTCTGAAGGAAGAGTGGGCTCTAGCGTATGCGATCATCTTTTCATCGGGATTAATAAAGCCAGTTTTGGCCCCCAAGTCGATTGACATCAGCGGAAACAACATTCGATCCTCGATGGAGAGGGCCTCGATAAATGGCCCCGTGAACTCCAGCGCCTTATATACGGCTCCGTCCTCGCCCATGAAGCCAACCAAGTGCTGTGCGACGTCTCTGGGGCTGACACCCCTTCCCAAAACTCCATGCAAGAGCACCTTGATCGTTTGCGGGACACGGAACCAGGCTCGACAGTGTCCGAATCCCAGTCCTACCATCGAATTGTTACCAACGCCGGTGGAAAATAGCCCTAGCGCACCGTATATGGTGGAGTGGGAGTCGCAACCGATGATAATTTGCCCAGGCGCCCACAGTCCCAGCTCCAAGATCACATGATGCAGACTGCCAGACCCACAGTCGAAAACCCTCTCGATCCCGTGCTGGGCCGCAAATCTCCGCACTTCGACCAAAGATTCAGCTGCCTCTTGGGTTGCCGGCGAAATGTTGTGATCGAAAACGAATACGATTCTTGACGGGTCCGCGATTGTGCCTCCCCCCAATTCGTCACGGAACACGCGAGAAACAAGACTAGAACTCAGGTCGTGCATCACCATCAAATCGATCTTTGCGATGACGATGTCTCCGGGAACGACCTGTCTCTTTCCACACGCTTTTGCCAGGATTTTCTCAATCATGTTCATAGTGGTTCTGCCCCGTTTTCTCCCACCTGACACGTGTCTCCATAAAACAATCGGTCCCCATTAATTGGCACTTCAACATCAACCGAAACGACCAAGCCCTCACTAAGTGCTGCGGCAGGAATATACTCATACGGATATGAACCGGAGATATTTCGTACGTACACCTGCTCCGGGCTTGCTTTCTCCCGCCCCAGTGTTCTTAAGATCTCCTCAAACCGTTTCGCCAACAGTTTGACAACGGGCGGATCTCCTTGGGTTCTTGTAAGACGTACCCAACAACCTCGATATTCCGCAGCGACAGCAACCGAAACAACGTCCGTGAATTCGGTGCCGCGTGCCGGTGCCGGCGAATTATGTCCGTCGCTGAACAGTAACAACAAGTCTTCAATGCCAGCCGTGCGAAAGGCGCGCTCAAGCCTTCCCGCCAATATGAAGTCAGTCTCGGCTGGCGCTTTTAGAAGCTGTGTCTCCAGAATGTGACGTACCATCGAGACGCCTTTTCGCCACATAGAAAGTTCATTTGGGTCCGACGTCCGCTTAAGGCTGTGCTCCGCTGATATGTTCACAAGCGATATTCCCGAACCCGTTAAGGGACCATAGATCTGCTGCGGCAAGTGCTCGAGGTCTAGGATCCCGAGACGTTTCCAGGAGTAGTCGGCGCACACATTCAGCAGGCTGTCCAACAGTTTGGGAGACGTCCGGATATCATCTAGGATCGTCACTGACCGGATCCACGGATAGACCCGCGGAGAAAGGGCGCAGAGTAGAATCGGAGGACCGTCCATTGGAATGATCACCAGCGAGCGATTCCAGTAAGGCATGAAATTGGATAGGTACCGACCCCAGTTCGATCGCCAAATGTCGGTGTACACGACCAATGCGGAGAGGTCGTCGGTTTTAAGTATCTGGCGGACGCACTCGATCCTCGTCCGAAAAACATCAGGAGGCAACTCCCGTTTATCCCAAGTGATCCATCCTCGCTTCAAATCACACCTCTTTTTCAAACAGCTTCTTCTCCGTGCGATTCAAGGAGATGCAACCGTCGTCCGTAACAACCAGTGTGTCGCCGAAGACCATGTAACCGGCGAGCGGAAGGTATGTATTCGGGTGCGCGATCAGCACCATGTCCTTCTTCATCACATACTGGACATCTTCAAGAATGTATGGGTCTTCGTCTAAGTAAAGCCCCAGGCAATGTCCTCGCACCCTGGTGTATTGAGAGCCTGTGTATTCCCCAAATCCATGCTCGCGAAACACGTCGTTTTGCACTTTGGCCAGGGCCGATGCTTTCACTCCCGGTTTCAGCAAATTCTGAGCAGCAAGTTGTGCCTCGCGAAAAATAGAAAAAGAACGTTGCTGCTCAGCCGACGGCGGGCCCAAAACGAGAGTCCTGCAAATCTGAGCGTAGTAGCCATTTACTTGCGGAGTCAGTTCGGTGATAACCGAATCTCCTCGTTTAAACTCACGTTCTGTCGGTGGTTTCATTCCGACGACCTCACTCCCACCTGACGCAATCAACATGAAGTTGTCCTCGGCACCATTCGTTTTCAGGAATGCTTCAACTTCGGCGACCAGTTCGTACTCTTTCATCCCCACCGCGACCGTTTCGGCGAAATACTGGTATCCGAGGTCCGCAAGCGCAGCCGCTTTCTTCAGAAGATCGATCTCATCCGCCGACTTAACCCGCCGCAATTCTTCCATTTCTCCGCTGGCAGACACAGGTTCCCGACCGGTCCCCTGGCGGATCGCTCGCACAAACCCTGCTTCCATCAATTCCAAACCCGCTACTGCCCACACTCCGTCCGAGGCGCCCAGTGAGCTCTTGATCAAACCCTCGGCAACTTCTGGAGCAAGGAAAACAGACGCATCCGTGATCGACGTTGCGGCTTCTAGGTCCCAAGGGTCGGATAGGAGAATGTTTATGTCTCCCCTTCGAGAAACGCCCACCACCGCGTGAGGACCGTGAAAATTTAAGTTAACCAAGCTTCGAAAGTGTTCCTTCCGCCAACTATGCCCATACAAAAGCAGACCGTCCCACCCATGTTCCTCGATCATTGCCCTTATCTGACCGAGGCGATTCTGGTTCAGCATGCGCGCCCCTTAAGGTGACACCGATTCGAGGAACCATTCCGTAGGCAATTCTCTTCCTAGCCCCATCTCCTTCGCTCGACGCAGTACCGAAGCACCAACTCCCGCAAATTGCAAACCTGCTCCAGTGTTATTGTTGAAGATAGTCGTCTCGTCTTCGCTCGCCCTTCCTGGAACCTTGCCGGATATCAGATCCTGAATCTCCGCAATTTCCTCCCACTTCTTGATTCCCCTCTGCGCAACCTCCCAAATGTCGGGAGACTGATCTAGCCTTGCCACCTCTTTCGAATGTACGACATACACGTCGGCTCGTCGGATCGTTTCGTCATCCAACTCGCGCCGTTTGTTGCTGGCGTCAGCCCCTCCGATTGAACAGATGTACATACCCTTGTGGACCCAGTGTCCGTCAAAGACCGGGTCCCAGGCGGCCGTGGCCGCCTGGACAATGTCGCTACCCTCCACTACTTCTTGAGGCGACGTTGCCGCCCGTACATTCCGTCGTAATTGGGCGCTCATCATTTGGCAAAACTCTCGACAATGCTCCGTGTTAGGGCTGTACACTTTCACCAGATCGAAATCCCACAAGCTGCAAAGAAATTCTATATGCGCGCTGGCCTGCCAACCGCTTCCGAATAGCCCCAAGACTTTCGGATTTTTCGGCGCAAGGTACTTGGCCCCTACGCAACTCATAGCTGCCACTCGCATTTTCTGAATCACGCCGTCGGGCATAATCGCGACCGGTTCGATACTCTCAGTGTCAAATAAAATTACCAACCCACAAAACCTGTCGCCTGTCGCCACTGGCAGTATTCGGCGCCTTTTGATTCCGGCCGTCTCAGAGAAACCGGCCATATCGGACGTAATCCGCAACGCCCAAACTTTACTTTCCTGACTTCCACCTTCTTGCGACTTGAACCGGTAATTAAACCCCGCGTGCCGCTTGGACCCCACGGGAAGGTAGGTCTGAGACCGTGGGCGGTTAATGGCCTTCCCCTCAGCCAATTCACGGTAGATGCTTTCCGTCGCGGCGATAGCCTCCTGGGGTGTCAGTGCTTTTTCCACTTCTTCATTGCTCAACAGCAAGGTCATCGATTGGCATCCGGTTCGGAATCAAAAAAGCGCGAGCCGGATTTCAGCAGTGGGATCAAACCACCGGCTCTCAGCATGTCCAGCAAGAACCCCGTGGGAGCCTGTCCCTGGATTAGCTTCCCAGTCGTCAGGTTCTCCACTGTCCCGCTCGCGACATCGACGCGCAGTCGGTGCCCGGACTCAACCATCGCGTGAATGCCAGATACCTCTAGAATCGGAAGTCCGATCTCGTGCCCGTTACGATAGAGTGTCCGCGAGAAGAATTCGGCTACGACTACGCTGACACCAGTTGCCTTAAGCGCCTTCGGGGCGATCGCTCGTCCGGATGAACAACCGAAATTCCTCCCCGCCACGATGATGTCGCCTGACTTAACATTCTTCGGAAAATCGGGATTTGCCCCTTCCAGAACGTGTTTCACCATTTCGTTCATGCCTCCTAATACCAGGCGCGTCGGCGTAATCATGTCCGTAGGAATGTTGTGGCCGAATTTCCAGCAGTTTCCTTCGAAAACGAGTCCTGCATTCATGTCAGTAGCCTCGATCTCGCATTGACTTGTTTTTGGGCATTCATCTTGGCGAACGGCAAAACCCGCACTCGGCATATTTCATTCCGCAAGTCGGGGAACCGGCTCACGAACTCCGGGTTGCCGCCCGATTGCCAGTAGCAGAAAAAATGATGCAGCGGCCACTGCAAGATCAAACGCGAAGGACAGAGAATAAGAGCCCAACCGGTCATAAATCAGTCCTGACACTAATCCTCCCGTGGACGCTCCCACACCAAAGCACAGCATGAACCATCCAAGGATTGTTCCCACATCATCTGTCCCAAAGTACTCGAATGCGATCAAAGGCGGAGCATTGAAGACTCCCCCATATCCCATACCGAAAACTCCGGCGGCCCAGTAGATCAGGTACGACCTCGGAGAAATGGCGAGGAGGCCAACGATTCCAACTGCCACGAAAACTACACTAAACAACAACGAAATCCGTACGGAAAATCTGTCAGCCACCGCTCCGCCGAAGACCTTTCCCAGCGCGCTAACGCCCAGAAGGATGCTGAGCGCCAGCGCAGCCCGTCCCGCACTTACGCCGTGACCCATCAAAAACAAAACAATATGTTGCTGAATTCCCATCAAGGAATGCGCAGCGAAGACCAAGCTGATTCCTAGCATCCAGAACAGCCTCACTGCTCCAACTCGCCCCCGCAAATGCGCAGCCATTCCCTTCCGGGCCTTGCGCTCCACAGGTTCTTTCCCGGATGCTCTCCAGACGAGCACCAGAATCAACACAAGCGGAATCGCCAACCACAACGAAACAGATTGGATAGCCCGCGACATTCCGTGCGTGCGAACCAATGTGACAATAATCAGGGGTACCAGAAAGCCCCCTAAGCCAACTCCAGTATTGATCGTGCCTACTGCCAAACCACGCTGTCTTGAAAACAAAGGAGCGATGAGAAGCGATGTGGGTAGCAGAGAAACAGCGGCCGTCCCTATTCCTAACATCAGACAAGAGCCGTAAAACTGTCGCAGGCCTTCGCTCCGTGACAACAGTGCCAGGGAAGCGGCCACCGTGCATGTGCCCGCCAAAAGAACGTCCTTAGGGCTGCATCGATCCACCACCCAGCCTACCGCGGGGCCCAGGCCGCCAATCAGCAAAAGCACGATCGCGCCGCCCGCAGCTACCTCAGCGTGAGTCCATCCAAATTGCCGGGTCATTGAGGGATAGAGGACGGGGAGAGAAAACGAGCCGAACGAAAAGGCGACCAGCAGAACCACAAAGCCCGTGACCAACACTGACCAACGGTCTCGTAACCCGAGTTTCGTCGTGATCTCCGCGTTTCGCGGCACAATTTGCTCCCGCTTCGCTACCGCAGTACCCTAATTGTTGACAAGCAGCCCAACGCGCACCGCGGCTGTATTTTTCTATCCGAACGGTTTTTCACTATCCCCCGCGAAACCCAGTGATGTCAAGATTAATTTCATCCAAAAGTGTATCCAACTAATCCATGCAGTTCGGCTATAACCGCGGGATCACACGCCAGCCTAGCTGCGGCCGCAACTGAGGAGAGGCTTTTCCATGAAGCCTCCTGACCTCGGACGGCATTTCTTCGCGGGTCCGATCCCCGCAAATCTAAATTCCATGAAAGCGCGGATTACGTATCTCGAAGCTGGAGAGAACCTTACTAGTTGAGCGAGAGTTAACCAGGAGAATTGTCTTTTCGACGTACGCTTCTACGACTCGACGGGTAATTCTACCCGCATCTCGGTGCCCCTCTCCCGGAGATTGTGAGCCTCGATTCGACCTCCATACGCTTCGACGAGGGCCTTCGAGATCGCAAGACCCAAACCGAAGCCGCCAGTCGACCGAGCGCGAGACCGATCACCACGATGGAAGCGCTCAAAAATAAAAGGCATTTCGGCCGCTGAGATCCCCGGGCCGCAATCCTCAACCGAGACCCGAGCGACGCCCGCACCGTTACCGTCTACACGCACCGTTACCTTCGATTTCGCCGGACTATACTGGATGGCATTCTCGAGAAGATTGGTCCAGATCAGCTCAAGATCCTCGGGATCAGCGCGAAGGTTCACGGCAGACGGGCTGGCGATCTCCACTGTGATCTCACGAGCTTCAGCCAACGCTTTCATGCGGGTGATCGCGGTTTCGCAAGTCGACCTCAGTTCAGTGGTCCCTATGTTTTCCAATGAAGAACGCTCGGCATGATTCTCGCTCCACTGTTCGATCCGAGCCAGACGCAACATCCGTCCCAGGAGATCCTCCAATCGTCCGCAGTCCTGCAGAAGATCCTCCAGACCGCATCGATATTCACCCTCTGTGCGTTGACGATGGAGAAGGGACTGCAGTGTAGATTTGACGATCGCTACCGACGTCTTTAGTTCATGCGCGGCGTCGCTGGTGAAATCCCGCTGCTGCCGAAACGATTCTTTCAGGCGCGCCAGAAGCCTTTCGACAGCGGAGACAAGCGGAACAAGCTCGGTGGTCTCGGCTGTATCTTTCTGAAGGTGAAAGCTCCAAATAGGCGGAGAAATTGCGTCCGAGGCCACCGCAAGTTCACGCAGCGGCGAAAGCCCGCGATGGATCAGCCAGGCTGCAGAGGTGCCGACCACCAGCAGGAGCGCAAAGCTTGCTATGCTCACATAGAGTGCCAGTTCGGTGAGCCGCCGGCTCATATCCTCAGTAGAAGCGGCGTAGAGCACGGTGACGCGCCAAGGAACGAGCACCGTATCCTCGTCGTCAAGGACCGTTACACTGCGCAGCGCGACTCCGCGATATTGCACGTCGCCGACTCGAAAAATCGAGTCCCGGTCGTCCGACGACGCGAAATGAGATAGAATCGCATCCGCGCCACGTGACTGCGCCACGACGTGATTATCCGCGGAACGAATTTCAAAAATGTCGCCGTGGCGTGGGTCCTGGGACCGGGGAAGCAGCGACGAATCGAATAGTAAGCCCGGCGGGTCGCTTTCGTTGTAGCGCACGAGAGCAAGGGTACTTGCGGCGCGACCTTCAAGTGACAAATCGAACGCGGCGCGAAGCTGCTTGCCGGCGCAGGAGATAGCAACCATTGTGACACCTGCGGTGAGCAAGAGCTGGCAAGTCAGCACCGCGAGGACGATCCGTCGCGTTATCGATAGCCGTTTCATATTTCGCGGTCGGTCCCTTACCCTACCCTTGGCGAACGTAGCCGGCGGTTCGCTTCGGATCAGTCCCGTTGTCGCTCCGGCCGGATAACGTAGCCGTGGCCTCGCATCGTGTGAATCAATTTTACGGGATGACGATCGTCAATCTTACGGCGCAAACCGGAAATGTAGACTTCGATAACGTTGCTGAATTTCTCCCAATTGTAGTCGTAGAGGTGCTCCAGGAGCTCGCTCTTGGAAATAACAGCGCGAGGACGATGCGCCAGATATTCGAGCACGCGATATTCCATAGGAGCCAGCGCAATCTGCTGCTGGCCGCGCAACACCATGCGTTCGATCGTATTGACCCGGAGGTCATCAATCGAAATAACCGGAGAGCGTTGTTCCTTGCCGCGACGGACGAGCGCCTTGGACCGCGCCAGTAGTTCTCCGAGGTCAAACGGCTTCGCAAGGTAATCGTCGGCACCCGCATTCAACAGTCGCACGACCGACTTCTTCTCATCAAGCGCGGTAAGGATCAGTACAGGCGTGTCATGAGAATGCCTGCGATAGGAAGTAAGCACCTCGTGCCCACCAAGCTTCGGGAGCATTAGATCAAGAACAAGCAAATCGTATTCAATTGTTTCAGCGAGGTCGAGCCCCTGCTCTCCATCAACAGCGATATCAACAGCGTAGCCCGCTCCTTCGCGTAACGCTCGCGCAATATTTTCCGCTAGACGCTGTTCGTCTTCGATTACGAGTACTCGCACCGACGTGTCTCCTCTAGACTGGAAAGTTCACACAAACGTGTTCAGGTCGACTTCGGGAATCCTTCCGCGATCCCGCTACGACATTCGTCAACCTCAAGGTTCGTTTAGAAAATGAACTGTCGATGCGTTCCAGAGAATCGACGAGTGATATTGGTGCCGGACTCGACTGGCTGTCAAGGACGAAGTCAATCAGGCGGACCGGGAAAGAAAACAACTTTCGCGGACTGCAACAGCTCGCAATCTCGGGCGTTGGCGCTTCTTCTCGTAAATCTTAATGTTCCCTTAAGGTACGGTCCTATACATTACACCGGCCGTGCGTCGAAGTTTACCGGGAACGCAGATTCGAGTAAAGTCGCGATGAATCTTTCAATTTTCTTATCGCTGAGCGCGCCTGCTGGTCGAAGCCGCTTGTGGAGATCCGCCCCAGAAACGACTAGCCGCCTAAACCGCTTCATTCTGTTCGTGACGGCGCTTTTGGTGACATCCGGATTGGCTATCTCTGGCGCGCGAGCGCAAAGCACATCCTTTGCACAGGAACGAACATCGTCTGTGCAAATAGTGTATCCAGCCACGTCAGGGCAACCCTCGCCGTCGTTAGTCGTGACGTTGCAGGATGCTCTCGATCGTGCGAGCAAGAACGATTCCCAGTTCCTGGCCGCCGTTCTAGATGCTCGTAGCGCGCACGAGGACCACCTTCAGGCGCGGAATGCCTTTCTTCCCACGGTCACCAATTCGACTCAATACCTGGGCACGCAAGGTAACGGGAAAACCCCGGAGGGCAGATTCGTAACAAATGACGGAGTGCACGTCTACCGAGAATGGGTGACGTTGCATGAGGACATTAGTCCGGTTAACTATATGCTTACTGGCGACCGTCGGGCTGCCGCTCTCGAAGCGATCGCAAAAGCGAAGTCTGAAATCGCAGGACGTGGGTTGGTGGTGACCGTCACGAAGTATTACTACTCGCTGGCAGCTTCCCAGCGCAAGTACGCCTTCGCGCGGCAATCGCTCGACCAGGCCAGACATTTCCTCGACACTACGCAGGCAGGTGAACGCGGAGGACAAATAGCACACGCCGATGTTCTGAGAGCCGATATTCGATTTCAGCAGCAGCGTCAGGCATTCGACGAGGCCAATCTCGCGATGGAGAACTCGCGCTTGGACTTGGCTGTAATGCTCTTCCCTGTCCTGAACGAAAACTTCACTGTAGTGGACGACATGGACCTTGCCCAAGCCTTACCTCCCTTCCCCGAACTACAGGGCATGGCCGAGCGAGAGAATCCCGATCTCAGGGTGGCTAGCGCCAGCGCGCAGGCGGCGGATCAGGATGTATCCGCTGCAAAAGGGTCCTTTCTTCCTTCTCTTACCATCGACGCCGACTATGGCATTGAAGCAAACGATTTCGCCCTGCACGCGATCGCAAAGGCCCATCCCGGCGAGGGTTATCTGCCGACGCTGGGATATTTCGTTACTGCGAGCTTGAATGTGCCGATCTGGGACTGGGGAACTCTTCGCAGCAAACTTCATCAAGCGGAGTACAAGCAGCAGAAGTCCCACGCGGAATTGGGCGAGACGCAGCGACAGGCTCTGCGGGATTTGTACTCGCTCTACAATGAGGCCCTGGTGGCGGCCTCGTCGGTCGCAATGTCTCGGCGTACCGCGGACTTGACTGCGGAAAGCCTGCGGCTCACCAGCCTGCGATATGAAGCGGGTGAGTCGAGTGCACTCGAAGTCGTAGACGCACAAAACAGTCTTACTGTTGCCCAATGCACGTACGTGGATGCCCAGGTTCGGTATCGAGTCGCGGTTGCAACTCTTCAGACGCTCACGGGAAGTTTCTGAGCCATGCAAAGAACGATCAGCGTCGCTATTGGTGCGATTCTTAGCAGTCTCGTGCCATGCGGCTGTTCGTCGAAAAATGCGGCCGATGTAAGTCCCACAGTGGCCGTTCAAGTAGCTACGGTTAATGTCACCTCGATCGAGAACATCGTAACCGCGGACGCCGTACTGTACCCCCGCGACCAAGCAGCGATCACTCCGAAAATTAGCGCTCCAGTGGCAAAGTTTTACGTGGACAGGGGAAGTCGGGTGCGTGCTGGACAGCTGTTGGCCGAGCTCGAGGATCGGGATTTGCAGGGCGCGTTGGCAGAAAATCAAGGTGGATACGTACAGGCCGAAGCGACGTATCAGGCGAACACTCAGAAAGCCGAACAGGATCTGAAGCTCGCCAAAGAGCAATTGGACGCTCAGCAAAAGGTCTATGACAATCGCAAGAATCTCTTCAGCGAGGGGGCGGTCTCAGCCAAGGACGTTGATGAAGCCACGATCGGTTTGACGCAAGCCCGCGATCAATACGAGCTCGCGCAGAAGCAGTACGATCTGAAATCTGCCGAGGGAGGGTTGACATCCGCGAGAGGTAAGAGCGCGAGTGCCGCCGCACAACTCAGTTACACAAGGATTGTGAGTCCCATCGACGGAATCGTGACTGACAGGCCAGTTCATGTTGGAGAAACGGCCCCCGGCGGGTCTCCAATTCTCACGGTCATGGATTTATCGCAGGCAATCGCGCGGGCGCACGTATCCCAAGAAGAGATCGGACTGATGAAAACGGGGGACCCCGCGACGATTTCTGTCGTTGGCGAGGCCGGTCGAATTCCGGCCAAAGTAACGCTCGTAAGCCCAGCGCTCGATCCGAACAGCACCACCGTCGAAGTTTGGGTGCAAGCCTCGAATCCGGGCGGCCGTCTCAAACCGGGTACCAGCGTGCGCGTGACGATCGTGACGTCCACGGTCCCACATGCCATCGTTGCTCCCGCCGACGCGCTGTTGACGGGTTCCGACGGCAGTCAATCCGTAATCCTACTCGATGCCAACAAAAGGCTGCACAAGCAGCGCGTCAAGGTAGGGATTCGCAACGGGGATGATGTTCAAATCACGCAGGGCCTAAAAGGCGGCGATACGGTCATTACGATCGGAGCTTTCGAACTCGACAACGAAGACGAAGACGTCCTGGCCAGAACGAAGCTACAGATTCAGGCACCTACTGGACCGGAAAACGATGAAACTGCTCCCTAACCACGCGCAGCAACCCAGTCTGTCATGACCTCTGTTCCTTCCTCAACGAGGCATCAGAAAGAGGTTTCGAGCTATTGGTTTGCGCGCCATTCGAAGCCCATCATTTTCTTAGTTGTGGTGCTTGCGATCCTGGGTATCTATGAGGCGTTTTCGATTCCAGTGGCCGTCTTCCCAGCTACGA
>Ga0209008_1000197_pt1 | contig 26785 bp, 23 predicted proteins | sample JacPin_JW_Ref_O3_FD_187963 | JGI IMG/M metagenome (GOLD analysis project Ga0209008, IMG submission 187963) | Forest soil microbial communities from Algoma, Ontario, Canada - Jack Pine, Ontario site 1_JW_Ref_O3 (SPAdes) (version 2) | ecosystem: Environmental > Terrestrial > Soil > Boreal... | reverse complement strand
GCAGCTGTTCGGACGATCAACAGTGCGCCACCCTGCTTTATGTGGCTGGCATAGAATTCCTGCCGGCCGATGTAGTTTGGCTGTTCGCCGGGTACGTCCCGGACTTCGGGTTCTTCCAGGGGACCGCCCGCGCCAAACAGGCGAGCAATCCGGCTGTGATGCGATTCAGGCGCCTTGGTCGATGGCTCGCCCGGCGTGTTTGCGGTTCGCGTATCCTGGTCGAGATCGCTAATCACTTCAACCTGTCCCCCCATGATACCTGCGAGCTCCAGGTCGCGGACCGCACCCTCGGCGTCACCGTAGCTTTTAAAAATTCCGACGACGATGAATTTCATGATCTGAACCTCCGCCCAGCTTTCCAGCGTCTAGTCTAATCTACGTCGAGTGCCGCTTCGGGGGCAAATCGTCGAGTCTTGGGCAGCACATGCTCCGGCTCCGCAACGAATCAGTGCGATCCGCACAAAAACTACATTAAGTCCCCGACTTACAGATGTGATTTCCGAGTTTATGCTGACTCTTGTTTCGAACGCACGATATGAACACGGAGAACGAACATGTCTGCAATTGAATACGGCAGCTATTACTGGTGTGTTGTTTTGAATGAAAATGCCGGTCACGAGCGGGAGTCTGTACTTCTCCACGCGGACGAGCTCGCGATCGACTCAAACGGCACGCTCACCTTCCGGAGCGCAGGCAGACGCGCCGCAGGCGCGGAACCCAAGGGCCACGACGGCAACGGAGGGAGCCAAATTAAAAACAGTTCAGATGAGAAGGACGACAAGGGCGGCAAAGAAGGCGACAAAGACAAGAACATGATCTATATGGCCTTCGCTCCGGGCACGTGGAAAGTCGTTTATGCGGCCAAGTTGCAGGATGGAACTCCAGCGTCAGTCGAGCACTGGAATGTTGACGGGAAGTCCGAAGCTCCGAGCGTCGTGCCGCCAAATTCCGGCGCAGCCGGCGTTCCTTACCGAGGTTAGCCGGTCTGGGGTTCCCCACACCTCTGTCCAAATTTGATCGACTAGGCGCTCAATGCCGTGGTGGCTGGCCGATTTAGAAGCGGATGGTAGGGCCAAACGCTACGCGCAGGTTGTTGCGTGCTCCATTGTTGAAGTAGATTTCGTCGCCCGCATCCAAACGGAGCCCGAAGGGTCCCCAGAATGCTTCCGCTCCGCCACCGGGATAGAAGACGGCGTCTACGTTACTCGCGCGCAGATTCGATACGGTGCTGAAAAATGTTCCTCCGGTCACCGGCGCAGAGCTCAATCCAAAATTTACAAACCCGCCCTTGGCGGTTACGAAGAGCCGCACCGGACCCTTGTTCGTCTGGAGTTTCGGACCAACCAATCCGTGCAGCAGCCTGAGCTCGGACCGTTCGGTCGTTATGGTGCCGCTCCCATTGGTGAATCCTTCTGTAAATGTTTGGGTGAAGTCGTAAGCCATTTCCCCTTCGATCTGCACCAGGGAGTTCACGTTGACCGAGAGCCGAGCCCCGGCACCTCCCAGGTTGGTTCCCGTCTGATTGACCCTGAAATAGTCCGCGAAGACTCCGATCTCAACATTATCGTGGCTCTGGTACTGCGCGGCAGCTACTGGAGCGAATAGAGACAGGATTCCGAGAAAATAAAGAAGTCGCTTCATGGTTGCTTCTCCCCTGGGGCGCAGCCTGTCACCGAATTCAGTCGGCTGAATGTCTTACGCAAAGGTGATCGTAAATATGGGTCGGAGGGCAGGGTATCGGTGGTTTGGTGTACGGACCCACTCGAATTGCCTTACAACCCTGTAGCTGGGGCAACCAGGGCCGCGACTTTCGGCGCGTGGCAACGGAGTAGGGCCGCCAATAGCTGTTTTTGGGGAAGCCCACGCCGCTTAGGCGGAAGCCGCCTCGCCTCTGGCCGCCAACAGGGTTTCCACCGCAGGAATCAGCTTCTCGCCTGTTTCAGTTTTGGAGATTACCGTTTTGATTCCGACTTTCCGGGCCTGCTCGATTAACACGCCAAAACAGTGCTGCGTGTGCAGCACGATGGGAACGCCTGGCATCGCCTTGGAAATTTCATGGGAAGCCCTGAGTCCGTCGAGAACGGGCATCGCGAAATCCATGATGATGAGATCAGGAGCATGCTTTTTTGCCAACGAGATCGCTTCGTTACCGTTGGACGCCTCTCCGCAAACCTGCCAGCCCGCATGACTTTCCAGCATGGTCCTAATGGCCTTGCGGACGGATGCGTTATCGTCGGCGATAAGAATCGAATGGCGCACGCAATTCCTGTCTGTCCTCTGCAGGTGGGCTGGCCGGGCCAGATTAATGCGCGGCTACGAGAAAGGAGATTCAAACTTAACTGTCTTAAGCGGGAAGCACAATACCGCGGAGACTGTACGCTTGCGCACATTGGGAGATGCGATCCTTCCGGATTTTGTCGCGAGGCCAGGAGAAATTTCTTCCGACGGCAGCAAACAGGGTAGAGTGAAGCCAGTCTCTTCTAGCATCTTTCCGCCGTAGCCCATTGGGTGACGGTTCCTTGCGAAAAATAGACCGAATACTTGCGCTGGCAAGGAGCCGTTGTGGAGAAGACGACCGTTCGCGTACGCTTTGCAAAACCACGGGTTGATGGTGACATGAAGTCCGTACCCAATGAAATCCTTCTCGCCCTCTCGGCTGACGATTGCCATGAAATGCTGTCGGAATTGGAATTGGTTCGACTCAAACTTCATCAAGTCCTTCATGAACCCGGCGAAACGATGAAATCCGCTTATTTCGTGAATTCTGGATTGATCTCCGTTTTGGCGGTCCAGCCGGACGGAAAATCCGTCGAAGTTGGCTTGGTTGGTAAGGAAGGTTTCATCGGGATGCCTCTCATCGTGGGATTCCGCAGCAGCCCGACGCGCACCATCACTCAGGGCGATGGAACCGCCTACAGGTGCGAGGCGGGGAAGCTCAAGGAATTTGTACGCAGGCTCCCTGAGCTGGCAAAGCAGCTCCATCGGTTTGGCCAGAAGCTCGCGATGCAAAGCACCCAGATCGCGGCATGTAATCGGCTCCACGATGTGGAAGAGAGACTGGCCAGATGGATCGTGATGAGCCAGGACCGCTTACTGGCCGACAAGCTCCCCCTGACGCAGGAATTCCTGGGCCAGATGCCGGGTACCAGGCGGTCAAGCGTAACTGTCGCGGCGGGAATGTTACAGAAGGCCGGATTGATCTCCTACACGGGCGGTAGTGCAACGATCTTGAACCGGCAAAAACTGGAATCAGCGGCATGCGATTGCTATGGAATTGTGCAACGACAGCTAAAAGAGTGGGATAAGGAAACTGAATAAGTCCTTCCGGCGGACCGCGCCGACGCTTGCGCCTCTCAGCGGCCTCTGCTTCGATGATCGTGTCTTAGACGGTCTGCTTGAATCTGCCCATCTCCTCGTCCGTCAGCGTGACGTTGTCAATCACTGCGCTTCCTGTCTCGTGTAGCTCATTGAAAGCAGGTTCGACGCGGTCGCCCCCGAGGGCGAGCGAAAGAGCCAGGAAGGCCCACAAGGATTCCTCGCCTGCGAATTTGAGCGAATCTGTCGCGTCGCCATCGGGTTCGTAGGGAATAAAGGTCACCTCAAACTCCGGTTCCCGCGGTTCTCCGTTGTTCGACCAGACCACCGAAAGTGCGCCCGCATTCTCCATGGTTCGAGGCTAGCGAATAGTCAGCGGAAGCTCGATACCCGACAGCCTGTAATGATTTTGGGTGGTCAGTGTAGACGCGCCGGAATTAGCTGTCAGGGCTTGAGAGTTCCGAAAAGGGCGGTTCTGGGTTTGTGCGCTAGCCTACAAATACAAGTGCGCATGCGTACTGACACGTACGAAATCCCCGCAATACACTTGCCACGTCCCACGGGGCAAAACAAAAGGGAACACCCAAATTACGAGACGGGGGTCGTGTCCGACGCCGAGGCTTACCCGCGGTTGGACGACTCCCGGATCGGGCAAGAGAAGAGTTTCGCAGGGGATATGGCCAAGTCCAAGGATTCTGTGCCGGAGCTGCAATCCACCAGCCCGATGCGTCTGGTGTGCACCACATGCCGGGCAAAACCCGGCGATGACTGCGTTACTTCGTCAGGAGGTCTGTCGGTCGTTCATCTTTCCAGAATCAGAGCCGCAGCCCTGATTGACAGGACAAATGACATTCAGAGAAGGCGTCCGAAAATCTCTGGGTCATTAGTCACCTTCATGGCTCTTTGCCGAGAGGGTGTCGAGCAGGATTGTCAACGCTGTGTATCAAATGCCTCTAGCGGCGGCGCCCCCGTGGAGCCGATCGCCAGAGCCTGGGACGAAAGAGAGGATGATCCATGTCTGAGGTAGCCCACGAACAATTTCCCACTATTCCCACACGACCGTTTCGCATTGACATTCCTTTACACGATCTCCTGCAAACGACGCCTGCGCCAGAGCCCGAGCCGCCGCGGCCCGCGGAGCGGCAGCTTCAGGCTCTGCCGGAGCCCGTCTTCCCGCAGCACCCGGAACTGATGCACGATTTGACGGCTGCGGAAATCGCCGAACATCAGGCGGTGGTTGACACAGGCAAACGGCATTGGCCCGCCTCGCGCATCTTTCAGAGTATGCGCGGCTGGATGTTTCCCTACTTCAAGTCCAGGATCATGCCTGGCGATTTTCAGCTCATCATCTCCTACCTGTTTACGGACTGGAAATGCAACCTCGACTGCCACTATTGCTGGTCCTACGACAATCGCGTAAAGGGCATGACGGAGGATACGGCGCGCAGGGCCATTGACTGGCTACATGAAACGCCTTGTCGCGTCCTCGCCCCTACCGGCGGCGAACCCCTGCTGCGTCCGGATTTCGTCCAAAAGGTTGTCTATTGCGCCGCGAAGAAGGACTTCTGGGTTTACCTTGCGACGAACGGCCGGCTGATGCGGCCCCCGGTGATCGACCGTCTTGCGGATGCCGGCATCGCGACGATCAATCTTGCGGTGGATTGCATCAACGAAAAGCCCGGATTGCCAAAAGCGTTCGAGGACATCAGCTCGCACTTCGACTATCTCGTGAAACGCCAATACAGATACGGCTATACCATGTTCGTTAATACGAATATTTGCCGCAACAACATTGACGATGTGAAGCAGCTCGTCGAGATTGCCCACAACCACGGGATTTCGCTGACCTTTCACGTCAACGAAGCGCCGATGATGGAGCAGAAGGATTTCAAGCACTTCCACGAAAACGACACGTACATCCGGCCCGAGGACTTTCCGGTGGTTGACGATCTGCTTGACTGGCTGTGCGACAAACAGCGCCAGGGCTACAAAATGGTTGATTCCATTCCGCGGCTCCAAAATATGAAGGGGTTCATGCGCGGAGTGGGCGAACACTGGGGCTGCCGGGCCGGACAAAATTGGCTGATCATTCGCACCGACGGAACTGTCGCCCCGTGCTTCCCGATGTATAACGCGAAATATAACTGGGGAACGGTCGCGAATCACAAGTTCGACACAAAACAGCTGGACGGGATGAAGAAGGGCTGCGAACCCCACTGCTTCTCGACGCTCGGCTACAACGTAGCCTACTGCTACAGCGCGGCCCGAGTGATGAAATGGCTCTGGAAGCAGGCGAAGCACGGTTTCCAGGGGGTGACCGGCAGTTTTGAGTAAGGGGGGCGCCGACCTCAGCTTTTAGAGTTCAGCCATCCGGCGCCCAAGCTCGCGCGCGATTTCGCCCGGGTCCTGCTCGGGCGAAAATCGGATCGGTTGTCCGATCGTGACTTGAACCTTTCCAGGCCCGGCGAGGATACGCCTGGCGCGTTTTAATTCGAACAGCCCGTCCAGCCTGATCGGCACCACCGGGACCTGTAGGCTCTGAGCGAGGAGTCCGATGCCTGAGCGAAACGGACCAATTCGGCCGTCCTGACTGGTCTGCCCCTCCGGGAAAATCAGGATATTCCAACCGCGATCCGCGAGATCTCCGGCGAATGAGAAGCTGCGTCGAAAGCCGGACTCCTTCGGCAGCGGAAAAACGTTAAACAGAGCGAAAACCAGAAAATAGCTGAGACGCTCGCTCCAGCGCTCGAGGATGTTCATTTCCCGGGGGGGGCGAAGCATCGTGGTAATACGCTCGCCTCGCATGGCAGTTGCGAGCCGATGCCGAAACCGACCCGGTAGAGCGGCGAGCACCCAGCCGATGTCCAGATATGTGACGTGATTGGAAACGAAAAGCGCGGGCCCGCTGATCCCGCCCAGGTTCTCGCGGCCCCGCACTCGCGGGGCTGCCAAAATATAAGTAGCAGGCCACACCGCCAGGTAATAGACGACGTTTCGAATGGCGGTGATGAACCGGCTCTGCGGCCACCGCGGGTACTTCAGCTCGACTGGAGCTTTCGGTGGATTTCGAAGGACTTCCTGAAGTTCACCGAGAGTGGTTGCATCGGAAAACTTCACTTCGCTCAAGTCGACCTGATAGCGCTGCTCGAGAGCGCTCAAAAGTTCCACGCGATCAAGCGAACTCATATTCAAATGTTGATCGAGCGTGGCAGAACCCGTGACCGATTCCGAGGGCATTCCTTTGATTCGACCTATCATGTCCGTCAACGTATCGGCCCCGACGGGCGCGCTCGTCCCGCCAAACTGGGCTTCCACGGCTGCCCGGATCCGCGGCCCGATAGGCTTTTGCGTGGGCGTACGCGGAAAATCCGGGTCGGGCCAGACCATCCATCGCCTGATCCTCTGAAAATCTGCGAGCTTCTTGTTCGCTTCCGCGACGATCGGCGCCGGGTCCAGGGACGGGTCATCCAGCAGCACAACGGCGCACGGTTCGGCGTTTCCGTCGAGCTCGACTCCCAGAACTACCACGTCCTTCACTCCCGGCTGCTCGCGAAGGCCGCGCTCAAGGTCCTCCGGGTAAATGTTCATGCCGGCAGGAGTGACAATCACGTTTTTCTTCCGGCCCTTGAAATAGAGCCGGTCTTCTGCGCCCACCTCGGCGAGGTCTCCGGTGTGGAACCAGCCATCTCCGCCGACGACGGGCTCCGTCTGCATTCCGCGCCGGTAGGCTGTGGCAACATTCTCGCCGCGGACCAGGATTTCGCCCTCCGGACTGACCTTCATTTCCAGGCCCGGAAACAATTTGCCAATCGAGCCTTTGCCCAAACGAAACGGATGATTCAGGCTGATCAGCGCCGTCGTCTCGGTCATGCCATAACCCTGAATCACTGCGTACCCGAGGCGATTCCAGAAGGATTCGACAGATGCCGGTAGCGCCGCGCCTCCCGAGATAAACGCCCAGAATTTCCAGCCGAACCGGCGGTGAATCCGCCGGAACCGCAACCACCGCCGGAGGAAATGTTGGCCTTCGGCAGCGGCAAACTCGTTCCTGAATTCCTGAAGCTGGCCGTCCCGCTCGAGCCCACGTTCGATTTCCTTTTCCATCGATTCGATCAATCGCGGCACGGCGACAAGTACGGAGGCGCGCTCGCGCCGAATCGTTTGAACCAGATCGGCGGGATTCAGCGATTCCGAGAACAGAGTCGTTGCTCCCAAAATCGGCGGGATGAATATTCCAAGCATCTGACCGAACACATGGCTAAGCGGAAGCAGATTGAGAAACCGCAGCGGATGGAAAATCCGCTCGTAACGCAGATATTTTCGGATCTCCCGCTCGATCGGCTCGATATTCGCGAGCACATTGCCGTGGGAGATCACCACACCTCGAGGCTCAGCCGTGGTTCCGGAGGTGAAGACAATCTCGAGGGTGTCTGTGCGGGAGAGGAGCGGCGATTCATACGGGGCAGGCGAGCGCCCCCCGATCGTCTCGCTAAGCGATTCGACGGTCAGGATAGGTATGGAGATATTCCCGGCGGCGGCCACCTGGGCGCAAACCAGAAGCTTTGGATTTACCTGCTCGGCGACGCGCAAGGCAAAGTCAGCAGTCGAAATATGATCGATCGGGACGATCACAGCTCCGCGCAGCAGGCATCCCCAGAACACGGCGAGCCATTCGGGGCTGTTTTCAGCCCATAGCAGGACGGCATCACCCCTGCCAATGCCGCGAGATTCGAGCTCCCGCGCCAACCGGCAGGCCTCGTCTGAGATCCGCCCATAAGTCCAGCGTTCGACGCGATATCCACAGAAGGATGCAACGGCGGGCTCGTTGCGCCGACGGCTATATTCGGGGAAATACTCGATAAGAGATTCGCGCGCCATCGTCGTTTGAAAGTGTGCCCTAGACCCATCGAAATGAGAATGACTTTACTATTCTCGCGATCCGGATCGCGGCAGGGACCAGCAATCGGACGGTGGAAAGTATTCTGGGACGTGATAGTTTTTGAGCATGGACGCGACGCGGCAGGTGATCGTGATTGGTGCGGGCATCACCGGACTCGCCTGTGCGTTCCGCCTCAAGCAAGCCGGGGTTCCCGTCCTGCTGCTGGAAGCGTCTGACTCACCTGGCGGTGTGATCGCAACCTTCGAGGGGAAGGGGTTTCTGTTCGAAGCCGGGCCGCAATGCCCGCGTTTCCCGCTCCCGCTATGGGAACTCGCCCGCGAGATCGGGCTTGAAAGTGAATTCGTGCGAGGCGATTCGCGCGCTCCACGCTACATCTTGAAGAATCGCCAGTTGCATAGGGCACCGTTTTCGCCACTCGGTTTCATTTCAACCAGACTGGTGGGAGCGGCTTCGAAGTACCGCATACTTGCTGAAACCGTCCGGCGTTCGCAGCCGCCGGGCAGGGAAGAGTCATTGGCGGAATTTGTTCGCCGAAAGTTCGACAGCGACATTCTTGATTATCTGGTTGACCCCTTCATCGCCGCAGTCTTCGCAGGTGACACGGAGAAAATCGGGGTCGACAGCGCCTTTCCCTTCCTGGCCACGAGGGCCCGTAGCAGAACTGATTCGCGGTCTTCAGAATTCGGACGGTTGCAAATCCCGGTTGACTCCTGTTCGGTGGGCTCGCCTGGGGCGTCGCATCTAATGAAGTTTTTCGCATTGACTGCGGGCTCGCGGGACATCGGGTTTTAAGCGCTCAAGAAATAAAGTCTTCCTGCTGGGCGCGTGGGTTCTCCGTCGCTGTGGTATCGTGCCGAGGCCCGATGGGGAAAGACAAAATGCTCGCGCCGGAAACTCAACTTGGCGTTGCCGCGCCATCGTCCGCCGGCGTGACTGTGTTCAGCGTGATTCTCGCCATAAGTTTCTGCCATCTGCTGAACGACATGATGCAGATACTGCTTCCCTCCATCTATCCAAATCTGGCTTCGGGATTGGGCCTTACGTTGGGACAAGTCGGCGCCATCACCATGGTCTATCAGCTTACAGCGTCGCTCCTTCAGCCCCTGGTCGGCCTGCAGGCGGACAGGAGGCCTGCGCCTTTTGCGCTTCCCGGCGGAACGATCTTCTCGCTTGCGGGACTGGTGGTTTTGTCGCTGGCGAGAACCTACGGAGTCGTGCTCGCGGGGTCGTGCTTGCTCGGGATGGGCTCGTCGATCTTTCATCCGGAATCTTCGCGCGTCGCGCGCATGGCGGCGGGCAAACGCCACGGCATGGCACAGTCGCTATTTCAGGTGGGCGGAAACGTCGGGTCCGCTGTGGGCCCGCTTGCCGCCGCGCTGGTAGTCGTGCGCTACGGGCAGTCGAGCCTCGCTTTTTTTGCCTTGTTGGCCTTGCTGTCTTTCGCCGTCTTGTGGAAAGTCGCCGTTTGGTATCGCGACCACGGGCTCGCTCGTCTGGAAGAAAGTCGCAAGAGTCTTGAACAGCTCCCGTTGCCGCAGAGCGCCGCCAAGCGCGGCGTCACCATCCTCCTGGTGCTCATTTTTTCGAAATACGTCTATCTGACGAGCCTCACCAGCTACTTCACCTTCTATCTGATCCAGCGTTTCGGCGTGTCCATTCGCGTGGCTCAACTGCACCTCTCTGTTTTTCTGGGGGCTGTCGCGCTTGGCACTTTTCTGGGCGGACCGCTTGGCGATCGCATCGGGCGCAAATATGTGATCTGGGTGTCGATCCTCGGCGTGCTGCCGTTCACGTTGCTGCTGCCGCACGTCAGCCTTTTCTGGACCGAAGTGCTGAGTGTGATTATAGGCGTAGTACTCGCTTCGGCTTTTTCCGCGATTGTGGTGTTCGGCCAGGAACTCGTGCCCAACAAGGTGGGGATGATCTCCGGCATGTTCTTCGGTTTCGCTTTCGGCGTGGCCGGTGTAGGCGCTGGTGTGTTGGGCCGCGTCGCCGATGCTTACGGAATCTATACCGTCTACCGGATCTGCGCTTTCTTGCCGGCAATCGGGCTGCTGGCTGGTTTCTTACCGGACCTGCGACAACGCGAACACGCTGCCGGAGTTTCTACTTCAGATTAACTGTTATCGGGCGCTCCCTTCGAACGCCTGCGCTAACCCACCAAAATGGTTCGGGAGGGCAGCAGCTGTTTACCACGGGTGAAAGTGGACGGGGCCGCCGCGCTTGACCTTCATTCGAGTGACCGCTATCGAGACCAGGGCGACCACGCCCAGCATCGCCAAGCCGAAGTAGATGTCTATGTAAGAAAACAGCCTGCTCTGGGTGATCACATCGTTTTGAAAAAGCTGCAATGCTCCCAGCCCGGGATCGCTGGCACCGCCGCCGTTACGGTGAATCAGACCGGCGTATTGCGTGAGTGTCGAGCGAGTGGTGGCGTTCAGACGATTGGAGACGTCTAACAGGCGCGAGGAATGAAGCGTCATGCGGCGATCGAACAAGACGGTCGCTGCGGTGACACCGAATGTGTTTCCGAGCTGGCGCACGAAGAAGTACGTGGTGGAGATGTCGTTGATGTGGGCTGCCGGCTCATTGGCGGTGACAACGTTTCCGGCAGCGAGGATGACGGGCCCGATGCAAAAGCCTTGCAGGAAAATTGCGGGCGCCAAGATTATGGTTGGGGTCGTCGGGGTCCAGATATAGCAGATCGCGAGGTACGTGCCGACCAAGAGCAGCAACCCGCAGACGAGCGTGCGGACCGGACCCAGGCGGGGGAGAAGCAGGTGCAATGCGAGCTGCAGACCCAAACCGAGGCCGAGCGTGTACATCGAGATAAAACCGCCTGCCTGCAAGGCGCTATAGTCCTGGACGAAGCGAAGGTATTGCGGGACGACATACAGGCCGGCGCCGAAGAACGCTCCCACAATCAAAATCACCAGAAAAAAGCTGCGCAGTGCAGCGGTGCGAGCGACCATGCGCAAGTGCAAGACCGGCGAGGGGTTCTCGGGGCGGTAATCCCACCACAGAAACGCGATAAAGAAAATGGCAGCCGCGACCAGTGCTGTGGCAATCCAGGTCGACTCCAGCCACAGATATCGCTCGCCGCGGCTGGTGGCAGTTTCCAGGCAGGCTAGCGAGGCAATCAGCAAGACCGCGCCCCACACGTCAATCCGACCCTCGCTCTTGCGCTGAAACAAATGACCTGGCGGAATAATTTTCCAGATAAGAAAAGCGCCTATCGCGAGAAACGGAAAATCAACCAGGAAAGCATAATTCCAGTGAAACGTATCGGTGACCCACCCCATGACCACCGGATATGGGACTTCAAAAACAGAAAGAACGAGGTAAAGCCGGGTGACCGCCGCCAGCCTCGATTTCCCGGGGAACAGCACACCGGCGAGGATAACGACACGCACCAGAAACGCGCCGCCCCCGAATCCCATAATCAAGCGAGACACCAGCAGGAGCCCGAGACTTCCTGTACTCAGCACGCAGCCCATTGCTCCCACGGCATAGACCGCGATGCTTAACAGCAAGTGTCGCCTGGTGCCAATGACGCGGGTCATCCAGAACCCCAGTGCTATGGAGCAGAGGTAGCCGACGTTATAGAGAATTATTACCCAGCTTATCTCATCGGAGCTGGCACCCACGTTGCCCTGCAGATCCGGTAGGAATACGTTGATGGAGAGGCGGTTGGAAATTTCGATGGCGGCAACCATGCCGACGGTCAGGAGCATAGCGATGCGGCGCCTGTAGGAAAGGCCCGACAATATGCTGCTTAGGAACTCCTGCTCTTCGATTTCCCAGGATTCTGGGGGGCTGCTCAGATAGGCCATTACGCCTCGTGCCAGTAAGTGAGTCTTAGAGCGGAACCCGTTCTCTAGTCGCCTGACGGGCGTCGCTTGATCATACGACCACTTACATTGAGTTCAAAAAGGAATGGTTTAAGTAGGACAGGATTCCTTGTTGTCCGTGGTTGCGGCGGGCCAAGTCGCGAATCGCCATTCTCGCGGACATCTACTCGCCCTGTACTCCCGCTATCCCGTAAGCCCGTTTCTGTAACACAGCCGCGCGTTCGAGTAATCGGAGCCTGACGAAACGCGGATCAGACCCGCGGAATCGCAGGTGATCAATCGGTGTCCTCAAATCCTGAAGATTTGCATCGGGCGACAGGGCACATCTACGATAAATGTAGGTCTCGCAGGGGGAGTGATGACGACGGGAACGGCGCCGGAACGTCGATCCATGTGGCTGCGATTCATGATGCTGGTTGCCCTTTCAGGGCTATGCACCGTGTCTGCGTCGCGCGGGACAGCGGCAGAAGCTGGGCAAGAACTCCCACGGGCGCGAACGGATTCTGCAGTTGATCCCGTCGCTGTTGCCGCCGAAAACGGTGATGCCGCCTCGCAGGTACGGCTGGGCGTACGCTACTATAACGGGATCAGCAGGGAACATCCGCCCGATTATGAGGAAGCTCTAAAATGGTTTCACCTTGCGGCTGATCAGGGCAACGCGGAGGCGCAGGCTCGAATCGGCATGATGTATCACTCCGGCAAGGGCGTGCCGCGCGATGAAGCGGAGGCGGCCCGCTGGTATCTGCTGGCCGCCAACGGGGATTACCCGTGGGCACAACTACAACTCTCTAACATGTACCAGCAGGGCGTCGGTGTTCCGCGGGACCAACAAGAGGCGAGGAGGTGGCTCAAACTCTACAGCGCCCACCATCCAGATAAGTCTGCCTCGCGCGCCTGGGAGTTGTTCGCGGTCGCGATTCTGGCGGTGATTGGCTTTTCGCTTGGGTTACTGGCCCTGCAGAGAGGTGCGCTCACGGGATGGCAGCGTCGCTGTGTCGCAGTTTTCGTGCATCTGGCCGGCATCGCACTGGTGCTTAACACGCTCGCGACCTACGGATTTGGGATCGTGTTTCCTCATTGCTCCCATTCATTCCTTGCGACCGCCTGCATGCAGATAAGCGATCCACAGACGCGGAAGATCGTTGATGAGATCGGTGACTGGGCGATCGTCAATCTCATCTTCCGGTTCATGGCGGGCGTAGGTTTCGTTTTGGACGCACTCGCTGTCTGGTACCTAGTTTATCTTTGCCGGCTGATTTTCAAGCGCCCTCGCGTCCGGCAAAACCAAGGGTTGTTACAGACCGGACCTTCAGTTCCTGCCCGCAACTCCTGACTGACAACCAACTCAGAAACAACGCAACGCACTGGGCTTTGAGGCAACACCGCCCTTTGCAGATACCGTCCTGGATCCTTTTTTTGGAACGGCGAGGTGGACGCTGCTGCAGTGACCTCGGCCCGACCTTTGCTGCCCGCAAGCCGGTGCGCGGGCGTTATCAGGCGTTAGTGTGCTGACACGGGTCCTCGCCTCGCGCGCGGGTTATTCTTCTTCAAAATGAAAGACAGAAAAAACATTATTAGGGCCGCGATACAAAGGATCCAGAAGGTGTCGATATAGGCCAGAGTGGCAGCCTGGGCCTGCACAGCCGCGTAGACTCGACCGAGAGCCTGGCTCTGTGCCTCGTGCATGCCAAGTCCCGCATCGCTGAGCTGCTGGACAAGGCCGCCCATTGCGCCTCTGAACCGAACGTTCCCCATGCTCGTATGCGCGACCAGCATCGATTGATGAAGTTGTGATCGCCGCACGATCATTGTGGTTACGATCGAGGTTCCGACGCTGCTTCCAATATTCCGTGTAAAATTCACCAATCCCGCGACCGCATTGCTCTTATCGTCTGTGATTCCGATGTATGCAGCGGTCGTGGCGGGCACAAAGATGAAACCCATGGGCATGTATTGGCCGATCCGCAGCAACGTGGCAGAAGAAAAGCTGATCAAAAGATCGATCCTCTGTGTGGAGATATACATTCCCAGAGCCAAAGCGAGCCAGCCGAACGCGATTAGATAACGCGACTGGAATCTTCCGATTAGTTTGCCGACCAGTGGAAGTTCAATCAAAAGCAGCACCGCCGATGCAGAAAGGACCATTCCTGCCGACTCAGCGGTATATCCCATGAGCGTTTGAAGAAACTGAGGCATCAGGACCGTTGTCGAGAAAGAAACCGCGCCGACCATGAACATCATCATGTTCGCGGTGGCGAAATTCGAATTCCTGAACAGGCGCACGTCGACGATCGGATCTTTGTGAAACCATTCATAAATGATCAGGGCCGTGAGGCATATTCCCGCGATTACAGCCAATGTTGTGATGAAACGGGAGCCGAACCAGTCGTCCTCTTGGCCCTTATCCAGCATGATTTGCAATGCGGCGACTCCCAGTGCGAGCAAGGAAAACCCCACGTAATCCAGTTTGATCTCTGATCGGTCACGGCGAACCAGATGAGGCGGGTCCTGGACCAATCGGAATACGAGCACCAGCGCCAACAGTCCCACGGGCAAGTTAATCAGGAAGATCCATCGCCAGGAGGCAGTATCGGTTATCCAACCGCCCAGAGTCGGCCCGATGGCCGGCGCACAGACTGCCGTAATGCCATACACGGAAAACGCCAAGCCTCGCTTTTCCGGCGGGAAGGTATCCGCCAAAATCGCTTGTGCCATCGGCTGCAGCCCGCCGCCGCCCGCACCCTGAAGTACTCGGAACAGCAACAGAAAACCGAGGTTGGGAGCGAGTCCGCAAAACAAGGAGCTGACAGTGAAAATGGCCATGCAGGTCATGAAGAACCGCTTACGTCCGAACAGGCTTACGAGCCAGCCTGTGATCGGCAAAACAATCGCGTTGGCAACCAGATAGGAAGTGAGTACCCAGGTACTCTCATCGTTGCTCGCACCAAGATTCCCGGCAATGTGCGGCAGCGCCACATTCGCGATAGCTGTGTCCAGCACCTCCATGAATGCCGCAAGCGAGACGGTTACGGCGATGAGCCAGGGGTTGGTCGCCGGACGCCAAGCGACCCGCTCCGCGCCGAGTGAGATTGTGGCACTCATTGCACGATCGCTCCGGGCCATAGCGGCGAATTCCGCTGCGGCAGTCGTTCTGCCGAGCTGTCCAGTCTCAGCAAAGCGGTCCAATCGGAGATCATCCGCAACGACATCTCCAATCGGCCGCTCAATATCTCTTCCTTTCGTCCCGACCACCTTCGAGGGCAACTGTTAGGGCCGCGCCGATCGCGGCTCCTGGGACCACCACCACAGTCATTGGATTTTCTTCTGTTCGCCGACGCTCATTTTACGCTTTAGCGGTAGCGGAAAGGTTTGCTCCGGAGGTTGACCTGAACGATTGAACGTCCTCCACGCCGGGGATATTGCACCGCCCCTGCCAAAGCCCCACTCGGACCCAGCCCTCGGCAACTGATTGAGGACAGGAGTTCTCCGCTATGCCAGGTTTCCTTGGCCTGTGCGGGTGTCGGAGCTTCTGACACTTCTCTCGACAAGTGTCGAACGCCTACGACACTTGAAATCACTGACTATTTTCTTTGCAACGTTGCTCTTCGCTGCAACCACTTGCTGGTTCAGGCACCTACGGATCTGTCGCGTCCGGCGCAGATCCCACGATGTGGCCCTGCACTTGCAGTCTCTGCGAATGGGGAAACAGGAAGAGATGCTGAAAATCACAGTCACCAACACTGCGACGGTCGAGCGATGGACGCTGCACGGTCGCCTCGTTGCGCCCTGGCTGAATGAACTAAAAACGAGCTGGAAGGTGGCATCCCGCGCGATCCCCAGACGCAGGCGAATCGTCAATCTTGACGAAGTCACATTCATCGACAGAGGCGGGGAACGGCTGTTGCGCTCGATGTCGAAACAGGGAGCACGGCTTGTCGCAAGCGACGTGTACGTCAAGCACGTGCTCGATCGCCTCTGCGGCAGGTCGGATTAGGTGGAAGGAGCCAGACGTGCTTAGCCTAAGCGAGCCAAAAGAATTGCTGAACAGCGGGAAGCCTGAATGGCTAAGACAACTCGCGCCAATTCTCGAGATCGTGAATGACGGAGTTCTCATCGCAGACGAGACCGGTCAGATTCTCTTCGCCAATCCGGTTTTCGAAGAAAAGACCAAGATGCTTCGCGGTGAAATCATTGGACGCGATGTTCAGGCTATCGATCTTGGAACTGAAAACTACGCCCGCCTGCAGGCCCATCGAAGGGAAACCCGGGAGGAAGGGCGGGGCGTCGAAGCGTTCCTGCTCCCCACCAGGGACGGCAAGCATCTGCCCGTGGGGGTACGTGTGCGTGGGATGCGCCAACCTGGGGGAAAGCGCTTCACGGTCGTGACCTTGACGGAGCTCCCAGAACAGAAGCACACCGAAGAAAACCTCCGTGCGGTAAACGCCCGGCTCGAAGAGCATCAACTGGAGATTGAGCAAGACCTGATGCTGGCCGCCCGAGTACAGCAAAGCTTGGCGCCGAAGCCCATGCTCTGGGGAAGCGTCCGTGTCGACACGTTCTACAAGCCATCGCGGGCGATCGGGGGCGACTTCGGCGTGGTGAGACCGATGAACCAGGAGTACCTGGATCTGCTGATCGGTGATGTGTCTGGCCATGGCATCAGCGCGGCACTCGTTGCCAACCGTATCTATGCGGAAACGATTACACAGTTAAGTCGCCGGGCCCCGCTTGTTGATGTGCTCGCGTGTTTGAATTCTCTAGTCATTCAGAATATCGGTCCCCTGGGCTTGTTTTTCACATTGGCTGCGGCCCGGATCGACCGCAGCGGTCGGGCGATGGAGTTCGCCGGGGCAGGACACCCCCCCGCAATGATTGTCCATCCGGGAGCCGAGCCTCGCCTGGTTCCGTCCCGAAGCACGATTCTCGGAGCACTGCCTGACGCGGTGGACGCCGAAGCGACGCTTTCCGCGGAACTCGAGCCTGGCGACCGCATCGTTCTGTACACCGATGGCATCACGGACGTATTTAACTCCGATGGCGAAATGCTGAAAGTGGACGGAGTGCAGGAGTTCGTTCGCGAGACGGCGCTTCTGCCCTTCGGCGAGATGAAACAGGGCATCCTCGATCGCGTCGGAGATTGGCGCAACGGCCCGCCGGTCGACGACGTGTCGCTTGTGCTCGTTGAAGTGCGGTGACTAAGAACCGCTCGGGCATGCGCCGGACGAACTGGCCGAGCACATCGGGGGCGGGAAATCAGCGTACCGCGGCGAGCCGGTTGCGAGCCAACTGAATCCCGACTGCCGAACTCCCCAGATAAACCCTTACGGCATCTTCCGCAGATAGATACCCATCTTTTTCATTCGCGCGATCAAGGTTGTCCGCTTGAGGCCCAAGCGGGCTGCGGCGCCGGAGGGACCACCGACACGTCCCTTGGTCTCTTTAAGAACGCGCACAATCCTATCGTGCTCATCGGGCGTTGCAGTTCTTGCTGAAGCCAAATTCGCTCCTCCGTTCCCCAATTCGGGTACGGAAATCGCTAAAGTGCTGCTCCGCGTTAGGATCACCGCACGTTCCACGAGGTTCTGAAGTTCACGAACGTTCCCAGGCCAGTGCCAATGCGTCAGCTTTCGCATGGCGGCTGCCGGAATACTTTCGATTCGCTTCTGCATGCGACGGGCGTACTTCTGACTGAAGTATCGCACCAGCAACGGAATGTCGTCCGGTCGCTCGCGCAAGGGAGGAACGCGGATGGGAAAGACGTTCAACCGATAGTAGAGGTCGCTGCGAAATTGCCTCTGTTCGACCATCCCGTCCAGGTCCCGGTTGGTCGCAGCGATCAACCGAACATCGACTCTTATCGTTCGGGTGTTTCCTAGGCGCTCGAACTCTCCATCCTGTAGGACGCGCAAGAGCTTCGGTTGAAGTTCCAGTGGGATGTCACCGACCTCGTCAAGAAGCAGCGTGCCTTGGTGCGCAAGTTCAAGCCGCCCGATTTTCTGCGTGACCGCCCCCGTGAAGGCGCCGCGCTCGTGCCCGAACAATTCACTCTCCAGCAGTCCCGTGGGTATGGCCGCGCAGTTGAGTTTCACCAGGGTCCGATCCTTGCGGCGGCTGCGATCGTGAATCGCGCGCGCAACCAGCTCCTTTCCGGTTCCGGTTTCCCCAAGCAGGAGCACGGTTGAATCACTGGTAGCCACCGTCTCGACCAGCTGCAAGACCTTAAGCAGCGTCGAGCTCTGGCCAATGATCCCTTCGAAGTCTGCCGCGGTTCGAATTTCCTCTTCGAGATAGAGCCTTTCCTGCGCGAGCTTGTCTTTTAACTCCGCAATCTCCTTATAAGCCAAGGCGTTCTCAATCGCGATCGATACTTGCCCTGCCACGCGCAACAGAAAATCCACATCGTCAGAGCTGAATAAGTTCTCGATCCGACTGCCGAGCGTCAGAACGCCGAGCGTACGATTTCGGCTGATCAGTGGCAAAACACAGCCGGACTCGATGGCTTCGGCACGAACCGTATGGATGGAGCACTCGCTGGTGACATCGGCTTTGGTTCTTGCGACGAAAGGCTTGCCGCTTTTGAATACACCGCCCATTTCGGACCCCTCGATGGGACGCAGCAAACCTTCCTTCATGGCTCCGTTGCCTTCCGGGAAATCCATCACGAGTTGACGCAAGTAGCGGCTGTCTGCATCCGGCCTCCACACCCCGACGACGTCACAGTGCATGTCTCGTCGAATACTCACTGAGATCGCCCGAAGCAGGTCACGAGGCTCCAAATTCGAGACCAGCGCATTCGTCATGTCTAGGAGTAGCCTGAGTCGATCACGCTCGCGCTGAAGCTCGCGCGCTGCGACCGAGGGCTCTTGGGAGTTGAGTGGTTGTTCCTGGACCAGTGAACCGCCCATTTGTGGCACCTCCAAATCCGAGTATCGCCTGTGCCGGACCACTATTCAACTCAGCTTCGCGGAAACGGACCGACGGCTGCTCCGCGAGCTTCGAGCGAGCCCGTCATGTTCCATCCCAGGATTGCGTGGACGTGAAAAATCTACAGCCGCCTGCCATCCGAATCAGATGCATGCCCTCACGCAATCGGCTCGGAGAATCTCAAGCCCTTGAAGCTCGAAATGACTGAGCCAGCGGCCTTAGCGACTCGTGAAGACCGGGGACGAGCGGTCACTTCGGCAATGTCGAGGCTTCGACACTTGTCAATAGAAGTGTCGGAGGCCCCGACACCGCCCCCGGCACGGCGTCGGGCAAAACACACAAGCCCTCTGTTCTCCGTCACTTGTAGTGCTGTCCGTTAGGGGAACTTTTGGCAAGCGCAATGCACTATCCAAGGTCGATTCGCACCTGACAGCGCGTGAAGAGGAGCTTGCGAAGGTTCTTTTTTCGGGCAAGCTCATCTCATAAGGAGGCGGGAGAGGATATGAAATCAGGAACCATGACTGCGACCGTGGAAGGCGAGAAACACGTGACGATTGAACCTAAACAGAGCCATCGCCGGCACGTCGTCGCCCCGACTATTGAGGAGATCCGAGAGCGAGCGTTCGAAATATACATCGAACGGGGCGGTTTCGACGGCGCGGACCAGGACGATTGGTTCCAGGCGGAGCGGGAACTTGCCAACAGGTCTCAGCCGAGCTGACAACGACTCCCGTCAAGGGCCGGGCCTTAGAATGAGTCAGGGCCTGCTGCCCTCGAGCACGAGGATCAGCAGCGAGTAGCGACGTGTTCCTACGATACGACCATCGGTGACGGCGGCCGAATCGGGGACCGCGACTGAGAGGGAGGTTTGAATGAACAGCAGCGACACGATAAAGGTTCTTCTAGTAGGCGATGACCCTCAATCTTTCTCACTCATCAGGCAACTTCTTGAGAAGCGTAACTGCGAATGCCACTTTGCGGGTTCGCTCGAGGCGGTCAAGGAACTGCTGCGGTTGTGGCGTTTCGACATTGTTTTGAGCGCACACGGTATTCCGAGTTACCCCATCCAAGCGCTGATCGGTTTGCTGTCGGGCTCCAACGCTATCCTGTTCTCTTCTCTGCGTGTTGAAGAAGGTTCCTGGTGGTTGCCCGTTCTCCAATCCGGTAAGGAATGCTATGGGCCGGTTCTGACAGTGGATGATTTCTCGCGAGTTCTTGATAACCTGAACCCGCAGATGATGCTTGAGAAATCAAGTTCGCCGAATCCGTGCCTGCCGTCCCTTTAGTGGAACTGGAGACCGCTTGGTCTCATCTGGATCGTGCAATGCGCGATCTACACGATTGCTGAATTTCGGCGGGAGTACCGCCAGCGCAAGGACGAGCAATCCCGGCAGCAAACTTTTCGCCCGGCCGCGCAGACCTGCAGGCAGGAACGGTACGACTGCCCGGCCTTCTCCAATCTCATGTGAATGACGGGGCGGAACACTTTCCACGGCCTGAGAGAGCGGAGGCCATGGTCAGGACGAAGGAAGGATCACCTGTCGGATGCTTCATTTCGTCTCGTCTGAGTCTTCCAAGGCTATTGGGTTTGCATCGTCGCCGCGCGAATCACGGAAATCTTTTTGTCGACTACGTCCGCCTCGTCGGCCTTCGCATTCCCCCTCAGCGCCGTGGATTCATGCTGCAGTACGGTCACTAGCAAGGGGCTATCTTCTCCGTATTGCCTTGCGACCACGGCCTCCAGCTGCTTCTCGCAGGGCTCATCCTTCGCATACTCCTTGTTCGCCTCATACACGAAGCACAGCGACGAAAGGGGCATTATCATCTGCGGACCGTCTTTGCCGAAATGCGCTTCATCGATATGCACTGCGCGCAGCAGATACGTTTCGGCCTTGCCATAGTCCTGCTGTGCAAGATAAACCTGCGATGCTACGCGCAAAGCCTCGGCTACACGGTCGCTTCCTTCGCCGAATAGGCTCGATTCCACGTCCACGGCGCGGAAGAAGAACTTCTCCGCGGCCGTGTAATCCTTGCGGTACAGCCACAGGGTCCCCAGCTGTTGCAGTGCCTGGGCCACGGCCATCGATGTCGCCCCGTGCAAATTTGCGGCTTCTTTGAGCTCGCGCTCGAAAGCTGCCAGCGATATTTCTGGTTCGGAGACGATGGTGCACATCCCCAGATGGTCCAGACCTGTGAGCAACCGGTCGTCGGGCGGATGCAGTTGGTCTTCATACTCGACCGCCTGCTGATAATATGCCCGCGCATGGTCAAAATCCCTCTGCTGTGTCGCGTCCCAGCCCTTCTGCAGTGCCACGTTGATTTTTTCCGAGAGCCCCGTATTGCTGTCCGCGCTCTTCACTCCGGATTCGAGCGCCGTAGCGTCGGCCGTCTTGCCCGCGGCCTTCAGCGCTGCCACATGCAACGCGAATCTTTCCTGCGCGGACGCATATTCCTTCGCAGGATCAAGCTCGTCTGTGCGAATGATCTTGCTGCGCAGGTCCACGCTTGTGTCCTGCAACGACGCCTGGCGGTAAACCTCGATCGCCGCCGCCCAGTCGCCGTTGCTCTCAAGCGATTTCGCGAGCCTGATCTTTGCCTGTACGTTCTTCGGTTCCAGCGCCGTCGCCTCCTGCAATTCCTGCGCTGCCTCCGCGTGCCTGCCTGTACCTTCCAGAGCCTGCCCGTAGAGATCATGGATGTTCGCGTCGCTCGGTGCGGCCGTCTCCGCGACTTTCAGTTCGGTGCACGCGTCGGCGAATTTGTTTTGTTTCAGTAGCACGCGTCCTGCTCCCCGGTAGGCGTCCAGATCTGTAGGGTCCAGGTTGATTGCAGCCCGAAATTCGGTCATGGCATCGTCGTAGCGCTTTTGCTCCTCATAAATGTCCCCAATGCCACTATGAGGACCGGGTAGTGACGGATCCATGCGGATCGCCGTTCGATACTCCTTCATCGCACCGTCGAAATCCCATGTCGCGAAAAGAGCGTGGCCCAGGCATTCATGGCAAATCGCAGTGTCGGGAAACAGCTTGAGCATCTGGCGGTAGGTATCCACCGCCTCGTGCCATCGGCCGCTTTTTTCCAGAACCCCCGCCATGTTTTCCCATGCATCGTGAAACGTGGGCTTCAACGTGATTGCCTCGCGGTACTCCACTACCGCCGCATCCAATTCACCCTTTTCCGCAAGCGCAATGCCAAGGTTGTAATGTGCATCTTCCTCCTTGGAGTCGAGCGCGATCGCTTTTCGGTATTCCACGATGGCACCGTCCACATCTCCCCGATCGTTCAGCACGTTGCCGAAATCGTTGTGCACGCTTTCGTAGTCCGGCTTCACGAGCAGGGCTGCCTGATATTCGGCTGCCGCAGCGTCGAACTTCCGCATCGACTGCAGTGCCAGGCCGGCGTTTTTGTGCGCTTCGGCGTCATTCGGCATCGTCTCGAGCGCCGCTTTCGCTTCAATCAGCGCGTTATCCGGGTCTCCGAGTTTGTAGAATATGAAACTGCTCTTGGTGTGCGCGTCGCGACAATCCGGACTGGCCGTGAGGACGGCCTGGTACATGATTTCTGCATCTGCCCATCGTTCCTGGCGTCGCAGCACTTCGCCCATCACAAACCCCGCCTCCGTATTTGAAATCGTAGCGCCCAGTACTGCCTTTAATTGAGACGCCGCTTCCTCGAACGCACCATTCCTCATCGCAGCCGCCGCATCGCTTAAATGTTGCAGGGCTTCCATATTCGTGGTTTCCGATCGTGGATTGTTAACGACGATCTTCGCCGTGGCGATCGCCGAGAGCTCCGCTCCCGTTGCCCCCGCATTCTTCAGCTGGGCCAGGTAGCTCTCGGTTGGGTGAAACGCAATCCCGTCCACGCTGATCTCCTGCACCAGCGTTTCCGGCAGTACATTCCCTCCGACAAGCGCTATCAACCGCATCTGATCAAGCGGTTTCTGCGCGGTATCGCCGAAGCAGGGAATCGCGGCCGTTGCAATCAGCGTAGTTGCCACCCATACCCTCAGCATTCCATGAATCATCGCAGCTCTCCTGGGACGCACTGGGTCCCAGGCCCAAGCTAGCATTCGTCAGCCCTATCCGCGCTGGACCGCAAGGTCGGTCTTTCCCAAAGATGAACCTGTACGAAAGGGCAACACCGGGTACGTGGCCTTGTAGCGATTTCTCCTCCGGCACCTAGCTGCCAGCAGTGGTGTCAAACAACACATGGCGGGCGAATCTGCCAGCCTAGCCCGGCCGAGTGGCTCGAATTAGGACCGCGCATTCGATGAGGTGCCTTGATCATGGGAATGACATTGAGTGGAAGCAAGAAGGGGCCGGTTTCGGATCCCAACATCGTCCCTTTGATTGACGTCCTGCTTGTGCTGATCATAATTTTCATGGTGATCGCACCGAAAGTGCCCACTGGATTGCCGACTCTGATTCCCCAAACTCCTTCGACGCGACCACGAGTCACACAACCCGATCCGAATACGATCGTGGTGCAGGTCATGCAAAGCGGAAGGCTCTTGATCAACGAGGACCAAAGCGATTGGGATGCGCTTGGCCCTCGCCTGTCTGCTATTTTCAAGGAGCGTGCCGATAAAGTGGCCTTCGTAAAAGGCGACGAAGAAGTGCCTTTCGCACAGATGGCCCGCGCGATCGATATCATGAAGGGAGCGGGAATCGAGCACGTGGGCATGATCACGGCCAACATCGAGGCAGGACAGTAGTCTGGGCCGGTCCGGTCGTCCGATCAACGAGGATAAAGCGCACCGGAAGAGTGGGCGATTATGGCGGGAAGTCGATTTCGTTTCTTAACAGCCTCAAGACCTACCATGCGAACAGGGCCGGTTCAAGCAACCTTGTCCGGCGAGGAGTCTTCTGTCTGCGAATGGGAAAGAGAGTAGAAGCGAGTATCACACTTGATGCAGCGGTACGGTCGCATGCGAAAAGGCGGCAACAGATACCTCTCGATGAAGCCACGGCGATGCGAACGAAAAACTTCCTCGCTACGGCAATGAGGGCAAGAAAACTTGAGGGGGGTGCTCATTCACATTTCCCAAAGCCATTTTGAAGCGACCACAGCCGTCAATTGATCTTCAGCGACGTTCGACGCCAAAGGTATCGGTACGTGCATCGACGCGCAATACGGGGTTTCATGTAGGACCGCGCCAATCGGGTATGCAAATCCAGTGACGGGTAGCTCTTGGCAACGGCACAAGGTTCGGCCACTGGGACTTCAATTCAGTCCGCCGCGGTTCGTCGAATTTCCCTGGGCGCTATCCCCAAGATACGTTTGAACGCTTTGCTGAACGCTGCGTCGGACTCGTACCCAACTGACTTTGCGACCTCGAATAACTTCTTGTCATCTTCTGCAAGCAATCCGGTCGCCTTGTGCATCCGCCAATTCGTCACATACTCAAGTGGTGTTTCACCAAGCAGCTCCTTGAACCTCAACGCAAAGGCTGAACGAGACATACCCGCTGCATCGGCAAGGGTTCCTACCGTCCAGGGACTCTCGACTTTCTCGTGCATCGCCTTGAGCGCTGCTCCGATTCTCGGATCGAAGATAGCGCGAAGCCATCCGCGCTTGCAGTTTTCAGATCCCGAAACGATGTGGGCACGGACGCATTGGATGAATAGGATATCTGCCAGCCGGTTGACTATCACGTCGGTGCCAGGAGCTCGCTCCGACACTTCGGAAGCAAGCAGCTGCAAAGTCGTGTGGAGCGCAAGAGTCCGCGCCTGATCCGCCTTGATCAGTATCAACTCTGGCAGCAAGCGTCTGAGTGGCTTGACGCTCAACTGCCCAAACCGAAACCATCCGGATACGATGGTAGTTGGCGCACCGCCCCCTCCGTACTGAATCACGTTACTGTCTCGGGTAGGCGCCACCTCGCAGAAACTGCGTGCCGGTGTGTGTGGGTCGTCCCGCAGCGAGTACGTGCTCCCTGGAGCTAGCAGGAAACAGTCGCCACCGGTGAGGGGAAGGGGATCGGTTATTCCTCCGACGCTGAGCCAGCAGTTTCCCCGAGAAACCATGCCGAAATGCGCCAGCTGGGACGGCGAATTCTCAGCAACCGGGGCATGAAGTGTTGCGTCGTTCGCGGACTCGCCTTCGCGAAACAGCCCCCAGGGCGCAGTAGCTTCCAGCCGAGCGTGAACCACGTTGGTGATGTGCAGCGACTCAAACAGATCTGAGATAGGGTCCATATCCAACCATCCGACTGGACGAATAGACAACTATTGTGGACGAAAGGACAGCATCCGTCCATGGGTTCATACATCTACTCTATTATAGGTGAATATGGCGGCCGCGGTCGAGGTTCAGATGAAACTGAATTGGTTTGAACCTCGCCTAACCAGGCGCAGCTGGTTGCCGCAGGGCTCACTGATGCCAGGGACCTTAATCGCGACTCATCAAAAGGAGCTGTGACATGAAGATCGTCGGTACAATCGCGCGTTTTCTTTTGGGCCTCGTCTTTGTTGTTTTCGGACTCAATGGCTTTCTGAATTTCATTCCCATGCCCCCGCCAACGGGTATCCCCGGCCAGTTCATCGGAGCTCTGTTCGTATCCCACTACTTGTTGGTCGTAATGGTCGTCCAGATCTTGGGGGGAATTCTGCTGATCGCCAACCGTTATGTACCGCTGGGCCTGACGCTGCTGGGTCCTGTCGTCGTGAATATCTTCCTTTTTCACGCATTTATGGATCATAGCGGCCTTCCCCGGGCTGTTTTCGTGATCATACTCTGGCTGCTTGTGGCCTATAGCGTGCGATCCGCCTTTGCCGGTGTTCTTCAGCAGCGCGTGAATAGCTCAGCGATTGCGGACGCACAGTTGAACAGCGCGACCGCTCGGTAGAGAAAGTCGCGATCGGTCAGCGCTCATGCGACAGATGCGCAAAGCTGATTGATCGAATCCTAGACGCCTACCAGGAGCCGCGAGATGCAGGCCGGTGTCGACAGCTTCGGGGCAGTCATCTCCGACCCGGCAACGGGCCTTGCCATCAGCCCTGTCCAGCGCATGCAGAATCTGCTGGAGGAGATTGAGCTCGCGGACCAAGTGGGTCTGGATGTATTCGGCATCGGCGAACATCACCGAGCCGAATTCCTTGATTCGGCACCCGCCGTGATTTTGGCTGCGGCCGCCACACGCACGAAAACCATCCGGCTCACTAGCGCTGTAACCGTTCTCGGCGCCGCTGACCCGGTTCGCGTCTTCCAGGAATTTGCCACACTGGACCTTATCTCGCATGGTCGTGCTGAAATAGTCGCCGGTCGTGGCTCATTCGTCGAGTCTTTCCCGCTCTTCGGTCTGCGTCTTGAGGATTACGACTCGCTATTCTCTGAAAAACTCGATTTGCTCCTTAAGATACGCAAAAACACAAGCGTCCACTGGGCCGGCAGCCATCGCGCCCCGCTCACGGGCGAGACGGTCTACCCTCGTCCGCTGCAAGATCCACTGCCGATTTGGGTCGGTGTCGGAGGCACTCCGGAATCATTCGTTCGTGCCGGCATGCTCGGGCTGCCCCTTATGGTCGCAATCATCGGTGGCCAACCCAAACGATTCCGCCCTCTTATTGACCTCTATCGTGAGACAGGCCGCCGCGCGGGCCACTCCTCCGATCAACTCCAGGTGGGTCTTCACTCCGTTGGCTTCCTGGGTAATACCACCGAGCAAGCTGCGGACGATTTCTATCCTGGATACGCTTACACGTTCACCGAAATCGGCAAGGAGCGCGGCTGGCCCCCGACAACCCGCGCGCAATTCGACGCAGTGCGAGGACCTACCGGTGCACTGTTGATC
>Ga0209008_1000196_pt1 | contig 26806 bp, 26 predicted proteins | sample JacPin_JW_Ref_O3_FD_187963 | JGI IMG/M metagenome (GOLD analysis project Ga0209008, IMG submission 187963) | Forest soil microbial communities from Algoma, Ontario, Canada - Jack Pine, Ontario site 1_JW_Ref_O3 (SPAdes) (version 2) | ecosystem: Environmental > Terrestrial > Soil > Boreal... | reverse complement strand
TACGTTCTTTGCGGCGGCTATGATCATGAAGAGCGCGAGCGATCAGCTCTTTTCCCGTGCCGGTCTCACCCAGCAGGAGGACCGTAGAGTCGTTGGGGGCGACTTTCTCGACCAGTTCCAGAACGCGCCTCAGTGCTGGACTGTTCCCATGGATCTGCTCAAAATTGATCTCGCTGCGAATCTCTTCTTCGAGATACACCTTCTCCCGGGCGATCTTCTCTTTGAGTTCGGAGATTTCACGAAAGGCCAGCGCGTTCTGAACCGCGACCGCTATCTGGCCCGACGCTTGACTAAGAAAATCAGCGTCATCTTCGCTAAAGAAGTGTTCGTTTCGTCGGGCAAGGCACAATATGCCGAGCGCCCGTCCACGGTTGACTAGTGGAACCCTACACTGAGCTTTGAATCCTTCACCAACGTTTCTCTCGTACGCCTCAGGACCTAGGGTGGCCGCATCAGGTTGGTTCACAATTACCGGCTTAAGAGTTTCAAGAGCGATCGCGCTTGCACTATCTGTCCGACTGAGCAGCTCTTCCGAGACGAATCCCCTGCTCGCTGGGAAGTCGAGAGCGTAAACCAAAGAGTTGCCAGTTGCTGAATCTGGAAAGGAAACACCCACGGCATCGCAGTGCATCACCTCTCTAACGTTGGCGCAGATCGAACGCAGCAGTTCTCTGATGTCGAGATTGGAGGTAATTCTGTTGGCCAAATCCAACAGGAGCTTGAGTCGAGCGTTTTGCTGTTCCAGTTCCGACCGTGCAGATTGGGATTTCTTTAAATTAAGGCCGTCGTCAACGGCCAAGGCGACCCCACGCGCGAGCAGCCCGAAGAACTTGACGTCATCGCAGGTGTACGCATTGCGTTCGTGGCTGGCGATGCCGAGCGTTCCTAGGCGCCGGTGCGCGGTGGTCAACGGCACACGAACCAGTGAGCCGAGTTCGACACCAGCCTCCGCAAGCAGTTGCCGCAAGCGCGGGAAACGCTGGTCCCCGTTATAGTCGGCAATGTGGAGCGGCTCCTGCGTATGGTAGACATGCCACATCGATGTTTCCTCGATGGGCAGATCGGGGAAAGCAATCGGCCCCTTTCCCCAAACATGCCATTCGATTTCTTTGGAATTGTCCTTAAAGACAACTACGTCGAGATGATGGAAGGCGATCACCTCGATAAGTTGGTCGGCGAGAACTCGTGACAGCTCCTCTGGTTCTCGACAGGTCGAGAGCGCCTCAAAGATGCGAAACAAGGCTTCGTAGCGCTGAGTATCGGTTCCCCACGTGAGTTGCGAGTCAGTGCCCATAAGCTTTGGAGTGTGGCTCTACCCACCGCACAATCGGAGATGGAGAGGTGATGAGTCGCTTCACCTCAGGGTTGCACTTTTTCCATCCTTTCTGCAGTGTTGGATGTTCATGAGACCGCTCGGTCGCAGGCTTTTCCCGCAGCGGCGCCCGCAATCACGACGAAGGCGCTGGTTGTGCGCACGGTCGGCGTCGATTCGCCTCAAGGGCCCAGTCGCGCAAGTGAACGCTCCTCGCGGCGTGGTGTCAAGCCTCAAAGTCATCGGCCTCCAAGTCATCGGGGGCGGGCTATCCCACGCACATCGCACTCGCTGCTGTGCTCCGCTGCATGCTTTCGATCCGAACTCCCCTGGATGAAGTTCCTGGATGTCGGAGAGCGGTCGACACCTTCGACTCTTAACGGGCGGGGCTAGTGAACCTCTAGCGCATAACTTTGTCTTTCAGTAAATTGCGGACGAAACTCCTGGCTTCCCTTTGGCATGTCAGTTGCATTGCCCACCGGGACAAGCGATTCGACCGCGTTGCAACAAGAGACCGTAGATCTCATCCGTTATTCGTTATTTATTTGTGCTCGCGCGATCCGTTAGCGATTGGAGTGTAGGGAGATCTAGTTTATGTGGATTGTTCGTGTCGCCCTGGACCGGCCGTATACGTTCATCGTTCTGGCGGTGCTGATTTTGGTGCTGAGCCCGATCATGATCTTCCGCACGCCGACCGATATTTTCCCGAACATTGATATTCCCGTGATCTCGGTTGCATGGCAGTTCACGGGGATGAATCCCGAAGAATTGGAAGGCCGGATCACCAGCAACTTTGAACGGATATTGACCACCACTGTCGACAACATCGAACACATCGAATCCACCACGGTGAACGGTCAGGCCATCGTCAAGATTTACTTGCAACACGGCGCGAGTTTGGACACCGCGAATGCTCAGGTGACAGCGATCTCACAAACCATCCTTCGCCAACTGCCGCCGGGAACTCTGCCTCCGATAATCCTCAACTACAGCGCTTCGAGCGTGCCCATTCTGCAGTTGGGCCTTTCCGGAAACGGTCTCTCGGAGCAGCAGCTAAACGACCTCGGGCAGAACTTCCTGAGGCCCCAATTGGTGACGGTGCCGGGGGCGGTTATTCCTTACCTCTATGGCGGGAAGCAACGCCAAGTCATGATCGATTTAAATCAAGGTTTGATGCAATCGAAAGGGCTGGCGCCACAAGATGTTCTCACCGCCGTGCAACTGCAAAATCTCATTGTGCCGTCCGGAACTGCAAAGATGGGTCCCTTCGAATATGACATTCGGCTGAATGGCAGTCCGAAAACGGTGCCTGAGTTGAGCGACCTCCCGGTTAAGATCGTTGGGAGTTCCACGATCTATCTTCGCGATGTGGCAAACGTCCGCGACGGCTTTGCGCCGCAGACCAACATCGTGCGCCAGGATGGTCGTCGCGGCGCTCTGGTCTCCGTGCTTAAAGCCGGCAACGCGTCCACCATCGACGTCGTCAGGGGGATTCGAGACCTGCTTCCGCGGGTCGCGCAGACGCTGCCTCCGGAACTGAAGATTTTGCCGCTGGCCGATCAGTCCATTTTCGTCCGAGGCTCCGTGAACGGAGTCATCCGCGAGGCCGTGATCGCTGCTTGTCTCACGGGCTTGATGATTCTGCTGTTCCTGGGGAGCTGGCGCAGCACCCTGATCATTGCCATCTCCATTCCGCTATCCATTTTGACCTCGGTCATGATCCTCAGCTTTCTGGGTGAAACCATCAACATCATGACGCTAGGAGGACTGGCGCTCGCGGTCGGAATTCTTGTGGACGACGCAACCGTTACGATTGAAAACATCGAACGATATTTCGAGGAAGGCTATGCGCAGCGCGACGCCATCCTCGAAGGTGCAGCACAAATCGCCGTTCCCGCACTCGTATCCACGCTTTGCACTTGTATCGTGTTCTTGCCGATGTTCCTGTTGAGCGGCGTAGCCAGGTATCTTTTTGTGCCTCTGGCCGAGGCCGTGGTCTTCGCCATGCTCGCGTCGTACATCTTGTCCCGGACGCTCGTTCCTACGCTGGCGATGTATTTGCTGAAAGCAAAACAGCACGAGCGCGCCGGCTCACGGAATCCTCTGGTCCGGTTCCAGCTGGCCTTCGAGCGCGGATTCGAATGGCTTCGGACTTCCTACCATTCGCTCCTCACAACGCTGGTCCACCGCCGGGCCCTGCTTGTCCCCGGCTTTCTCCTCACCTGCGCGGCGGCGTTTCTCCTCGTGCCCTGGCTCGGTCAAGACTTCTTTCCGAGCAGCGATAACGGTCAATTCATCCTCCATCTCCGTGCTAAGAGCGGCACACGAATCGAAGAGACCGCGAAGTTATGCGACATCATCGAAGGCACAATACGCCGCGAGATTCCTGAGCGCGAGCTGGACAACATCCTCGACGACGTCGGATTGCCTTACAGCACCATCAATTTCATACACAGCACATCCGGCCTGATTGGAACCGCCGACGCCGATATTCTCGTGTCCCTCAAAGAAGATCACCACGCCACTCTGGACTACGTGCAGCGCCTGCGCGAAACGCTGCCCCGGGAATACCCCGGCGTGACCTTTTACTTTTTGCCTTCGGACATCGTCACTCAGGTGTTGAACTTTGGCTTGCCCGCGCCCGTCGATATTCAAATCGAGGGCGCCGATATTGAGGGGAATCGCGAAGTCGCAGCCCGGATGCTGCAAGAAATCGAGCGCATTCCCGGTATCGCGGATGCGCGCATACAGCAAACGTTTGACTACCCGGGGTTCGATGTGGCCGTGGACCGGACCAAGGCGGCACAGGGTGGCTATACGCAGCGCGATGTAGCGAACAGCCTGTTGAACTCGCTTAGCGGTAGTTTCCAGATCACGCCAATGTTCTTTTTGAATTGGAAGAACGGGGTGAGCTACAACCTGGTGACCCAGACTCCGCAATATTCGATTCAATCCCTGGAAGACCTCCAGAACACCCCACTTAATGCGGCGACCGCCGCGCGCCCTGAAATTCTCGCGGACGTCGCTTCCATCAAACGGGCGAGCGAGATGGAAGTGATCAACCACTACAACATTCGGCGCGTGGTCGACATTTACGCCACCGTTCAGGGCCGCGACTTGGGAGCGGTGGGCCGCGAAGTCACGCGCATTGTGGATGCCAACCGGAAGTCCTTGCCCCGGGGCAGCTTCGTCACCGTTCGGGGCCAGTTGCAAACCATGCGCCACTCGTACCTTGGCTTGCTGGGGGGACTGGTCTTTTCGATCGTTCTCGTCTACCTCCTGATCGTGGTCAACTTTCAATCGTGGCTCGATCCCTTCATCATCATCACGGCACTTCCAGCCGCGCTTGCCGGCATCGTCGGTTTCTTGTTCCTCACGCACACAACACTGAGCGTCCCGGCGTTGATGGGCGCAGTTATGTGCATGGGGGTCGGAACGGCCAACAGCATCCTCGTCGTGTCTTTCGCGAAAGAGCGGCTTCTGCACCACGGAGATCCGGTCGAGGCGGCCATCGAAGCCGGCTTCACCCGATTTCGGCCCGTGCTCATGACAGCGCTGGCCATGATCATCGGCATGATACCCATGGCGCTTGGACTGGGCGAGGGCGGCGAGCAGAACGCGCCGCTGGGCCGTGCCGTCATTGGCGGTCTGTTGTGCGCCACGGTAGCTACCCTGATCTTCGTGCCTGCGGTTTTCGGCCTGTTACACAAACGACGTGATTCTCGGGCTGGGCAAGAACACTCCCAGGGTGACCCGGAACCAACGCAAGCATGAGTTAAAGGAAAACGAATGACACCGAGCGAGAAAAATGTGGCGAGCAGCGCCGATCCAGAAATGAGTGGGGCACAAGGCATGCAACCGAGTCCAGACGGTTCCCGATCCCGGCCGTCAGGCCGCCGCCGCCCCGTAATCCTTGTCGCGGCAGCCGCGCTCGTTGTTCTTGGTCTCATGATTTACTCAGGCATCCATTCGCGTGCGGCGGCCGAATCGCGACTGACTCAACGAACGCAAGCAGCCGCCGTTCCCACCGTCGCCGTCGTTTTTCCGCAAGAAGGCGCTCCCACACAGGAAATTGTACTGCCCGGTAATACGCAGGCTTTCAGCGACGCGCCGATTTATGCCCGAACCAATGGCTATCTCAAGCATTGGTATTTCGACATTGGCGCGCACGTTCAAAAAGGCCAGTTGCTGGCGGAGATCGAAACCCCAGAAGTCGACCAGCAACTGCTTCAGGCTCGAGCGGACCTGGATACCGCGCAAGCCAACCTGAACATCGCCAAGATCACTGCGACGCGCTGGCAGGACCTGGTAAGCAACGGCTCCGTATCCCAGCAGGAAACCGACCAGGCGGTCAGCAATCTCAGCGCGCTGAAAGCCGCGGACGAATCCAGCGCCGCCAACGTGCGCCGCCTGGAACAGCTGCAATCGTTCGAAAAGATATATGCACCCTTTGACGGGATCATCACCGCCCGCAATACGGACATCGGAGCGCTCATCGATGCAGGGGCAAATACACAACCGAGAGAGCTCTTTCACATCGCCGCCATTCACACGCTCCGCCTCTATGTCTCCGTCCCCGAGGTGTACTCTCGTGCGGCGCGCTCCGGTGCGCCAGCGACATTGACCCTCGATGAATTCCCGGACCAAACCTTCCATGGCACTCTTGTCCGCAACGCAAATTCCATTGACGTCGCTTCTCGTACCCTGCTTGTCGAAGTTGATGTCGACAATCCGACCGGCCAACTCCTGCCGGGAGCTTACGTTTTTGTGCACCTCAAGTTGCCTGACCAAACGCGTTCGGTAACTATTCCATCGAATACGTTGATCTTCCGAAAAGAGGGCCTGCAGGTCGGGCTGGTTCGCAATAGTAAAGCCGAGTTGGTTCCAGTCAAGATCAGTCGCGACTACGGCAATAGCGTAGAAATCCTTTCAGGCCTGCAGCCATCCGACGCCGTCATTGTCAACCCATCGGACTCGCTCGTCGCGGGTATGCCTGTCCAAGTGAACAACCAGCCAGCAGGAGGATCCGGGAAATGAATCAGGTCTTTGTTGCCGTCCGCTTGATCCTCACCCGCATCGTTGTGTTCCTCCTAGCGTTGCTGCTCGCGGGTTGCATGGTCGGCCCCCGATACGCCAAACCAGGCGTGCCCACGACACCGACCTATAAGGAAGAAGTACCAGGTTCATTCAACGAGTCGGGCCAGTGGCAGCGTGCGAATCCTGCAGATCAGGCAGGCCGCGGAAAGTGGTGGGAGATCTTTGGCGATCCGGAACTGAATACTCTGGAAGAGCAGATTGCGAGTTCCAACCAGACCCTGAGGGTAGCGGAAGCCCGCTTCCGCGAAGCTCGTGCAGCGATTCGCTTCAATCGGGCCGCGCGATTTCCAACCATCTCCACCTCGCCGAGCGCCAGCTACGCCAGGAGTTCAGACTATTCACCGAGCTTTCCGACGAAGGTTCCAGAGGCTAGCACGGGCGATTTGGAGCTGCCCGTGGACCTTTCCTATGAGCTGGATCTTTGGGGACGAGTGCGGCGCAGCGTCGCTTCCGCGCGCGAGGAAGCGCAGGCGACCGCCGCCGACTATGAGACCGCCAAGCTCAGCCTCGAGGCGGAGCTCGCCTTGGATTATTTCGAACTACGCAGCGCCGACGCTCAGAAACAGCTTCTTGACAATACGGTAAAAGCCTATACCGACAACCTCCAACTCACGCGAGGGCGCTTCAAAGGGGGCGTGGCCCCGAGATCCGACGTTGCGCAAGCACAAACCCAATTGGACACCACCACCGTCCAGGACACGGATGTCACTGTGCAACGAGCGCAATTCGAACACGCCGTTGCGATTCTGATCGGAAAGCCGCCCGCAGACTTCAGCCTGGCGGCAGCGCCTGTCAACAACCAACCTCCCAGCATTCCGATCGGGCTCCCTTCCGACCTCTTGCAGCGGCGCCCGGACATAGCCGCTGCGGAGCGCAGAGTGGCTGAGGCCAATCAGCAGATTGGCATCGCCCGCGCGGCGTATTTTCCCACCGTGACCCTCGGGGGAACCGCGGGATTCGCCGGCACGCAAGGTTCAAACTGGTTCACGTGGCCGAGCGGCTTCTGGGCTGTTGGCCCAGCCCTCGCCGAGACTCTTTTCGATGCCGGTCGCCGTCGCGCCACTTCCGAATCGGCGCGTGCGAACTACGATGCCACGGTTGCAACCTATCGCCAGACCTCACTGACAGCGTTCCAAGAAGTGGAAGACAATGTCGCCGCCTTGCGTATTCTCGAGAATGAAGCGCAACAGCAACGGGATGCCGTCGCGTCATCACAGGATTCCCTTCAAATTTTTACGAGTCGTTACAGGGGCGGCGTCGACACTTACCTTCAGGTCATCACCGCGCAGACGATCGAACTCGCCAACGAACGAAACGACATCGATATCCTACGCCGGCGGTTGGACGCGAGTGTGCTTCTCGTCAAGGCACTCGGAGGCGGCTGGAATGCGTCCAACCTCCCTACATTAGGCGCGTCTACAGTTCGCGACTATTGAACGGGCGCGACGGATGGCGGTCGCTTCTGTGACCGGATTGACTGATATGTAAAATGCACGAGTCTGGCGGTTGAAACCTGAATTTTCATAAGGCAATTCCCTGCAATGAAGGCGCTGCGACCGCGTAGCCAACGCCGGCAGCGCTGGTCGACCGGAGTTCAACTGGGATTTGTCGTTTTCATGGCTTCCCTGAAATCGCGACGGACCTGCTCTTCGCGTTTTAGGGTCCGGTTGAGCTCCTGAAGGATCTTCAGCAATTCGTCGGGATCTTTTGCCGTCAGCGCTGCGTTGCACAACTCTCTCCAGTTCTTCGGCTTTCCTTGAGCCACAGTATTTCCTCCCTCCTCCTGCTCAGAGTAGCGCTTCCCTGGCTGACCGCTCGCAGAGCCGCAACCGTCGAGCCAACGATACAAAAACCCATCAGTAAAAGCAGGGCGCTCACAAATAAACCACCCAGCAACTCAAGAGTGCTTTCCAGCATGCACACCTCGTTCCGTTTCTAGTCGCGGCGGCCGAAGTCTCAGCTATCCGAACGCGACTTGCTATTCCTCAGAGAGCCCGGTATGGCGGTAGCGGCAGATCAAGTGCCAAACTCTCCGCAACCGAAGGCGGCCTGACGGCCGGAGAACCGTGCCCGCCAAGAGTGCTGCAATCCAGAATCGGAAGACAATTCCAGCAGATGGCTGCGCCGTGTGTGTCCCGCTGTCAGTGTTGAGGGCCCTGATACCAGAATCGGTATCTTTGTAAACGTAGCCCCTGTCCTCAATTCACGCTGTAGTTGTGGTGATCAATCGTCAGAACCTTCTTGCCATATAGTCGAACGTCAACGAAAGTCATATCTCTTTGTGGAAGCCAGAAACCGCCGATCTTCTGGTATTGACGCACAAAGTCTGCCCGTTGAATCCAGAAGGAAAGCTTCTTCGCTGGATGGCCGTCAATCCGGACAACTGCGTAATCGTCTGCATCGATCCATACCTTGCCTTCGAATAGATATTTGTCCCTGCGTTTGGGGGCCGCCTGCACAACGAAACAATGGTAAGGCCCCACCTGTTGCTCGCCGAGCAGGTCCAGAGTGTAGTTCGCCGGGGAGATAGCGCTATCGTGATGCTGTTTACCCGCCACGGTTTCGATCTCACTGGCGATTAGCGCGTTAAGCGCCAGACGACGAACCAGGACCGATCCTGTTTCGGACGTGACCACAAATTTCTTCTGGTCCGGCGCCCGGTACTCCATCCGGCCGATTTCCTCGGCATGCACCTTCCCATTCAGGTCAACCACCTGATAGGTCCTGAAGGCGGTATAGTTCAGCAGCGTCGCGGCGCGGAGGGCGTTGTGGGCGAGCAATTCGTCGAAAATCTGAACCGCCGTGACGCCGGGTCGTAAAGGTTCGAGCGGGGTGGTAAGTTCGCTTTGGCCCGGTTGACTCAGTTGCGCGTGCGCGGTTATGGCGAACGTTGTCATCGCCAGAAATGCGGCGTCGACAAAAAATACTCTGATCTTCGTGTTCGGCGTGGTCGCGTTTCCTCTGTGCACGATGGCCACTCCTTTTAGTCTTCGAAACTGCGCACGCCGCCTTGGAATCTGTTCTTGGCATTCGCCCACAACCACTTGATCACGCGGGCATCGTTGTAGCAATACGCCAGATTATGGTTCAGAGTTGAGAAACAGTGCTGCTGGCAGGTGGACTTCATCGCAGACAGTTGGCCTTGATCGAACTTGGGCTGATCGATGTTTCCCCAATCGAAGGTTGCCCCATACATCGGGAAGCAGGGAGCAACGGTGCCGTCCGTACGAATGATGACGTTGTTCTGACCGGCGCGACAGTTCCATTCCGCAAAATGCAGCTCGCCGTTATCCTCCTGCACAATTCCAGGCATCGCGGCGAGTAGTTTCGTTTTGTGTCCGTTTCCGTTCGTGCCGTCGCCGTTCCAGCCATACTCCTTCAGATCGAGCCCGGAAGACATGCGCACAAAGGCTTTGATCTCTTGCAGCCGTTGCACCGAGTTCACCATTTGATAGCCGGCTTTGTTCTTCTCGATCAGCCAATCGACCAGAGAATCGATTTCACGCCAGTCTTCCGGGCGGATATACGTGGGATTGTCGTAAAGGTGCTTGAAGTGGTCGTCCTGTTCAAGCATCGGAGTCTCATTGATGTGATAGTCGGTCGCAATGCGGTGGTCGTGAGCGTATTCGGTCAGCTTTCTGACGTCCTCCATATTGTTACGGCAGATATTGATGTTGAAAAAGACCAGGTAGCCATCTACGTACTGTTTGCGCAGGATGTGTTCCAGATTCTTTTCCGCGGGAACAAAAGCTTTAGGCAAGCTCGGCTGGAGATCCCACGAGTCGAGGGCGAAATTAAATACCGCCACGCCGGCATCACCAAGTCTGTCGGCGACGTCGGGCCGTAGCAAACGCCCATTGGTGGCGATATAAACCCAGAAGCCTTTCTTCGCGGCGTAGTAGACAACCTTATGAATGAAATCCGGCCGCAGCAGCGGCTCGCCGCCCATCAGCGCCAGCACGCGGCAGCCGTTGTCGTGCAGCCAGTCGATCGAACGCCGGGCCACGTCTTCGGTCATGCCTTTGACTTTGTTGTTGTAGGACCAGCAATACCAGCAATCGAGATTGCACTTGTACTCGACAAACAGATACGCCGTGATGGGGTGAAACTCCCCGGGCAAAACTCTCGATCGGATATAGGGCCCTAGCCATCCGCGTGAGTAGCGATAGACATCCTTTACCCCCCACTTCCGCTTTTCGGGCGGCGCCTCAGGACCCGGATCCTTGATGCGCTCCGGGTACTGAGGAAAGATAGGCTCGGGAAGGGTGAGTCCCATATCTTGCGCCGGCGCAGGGGGGCGCTGGGTGGAGTTCGTGAGGAGATCGTGGATTGCTACATCAATGCGGAACTTGGCGGCTGTGGCCATCTGCAAATCACCTCGGACAAAGTTTGCATCAGGCGGTTCCCCTCTCGTGAGAACCGGCGGAATCGTCCACCCAAATCGATTGCAAGGAAGAGGCCAAAGTCAGGTTGTGGGTGTGAAGTGGAAACCAAGTCCCAGGTATCGCAAGCGTTCGGCCCACGTTCTAGCCCGCATCGAACTTCTGGTACTTGGTCGAACCTTTTTTCTTTCAGCGCGTTAGAGAAGAAGTCTTTGATGGGCCCGGTTGGCACCCGCCGTCTTGGCTAGGCTCGTCCTTCTTACTTCTCTCTGAGTTCACGGCTCCTGGACACTGGCGACCGTTTGACACTTCTCGACGAATGTCGAAGGACACTTTCGACGTTGTCGACACCACTCCCGCCTGATCCTCTGTTTGTTCCCCCAATCCAGCGACTTTAGGCTGGACGCCGAGGCTGCGAAGCCGTGATCCATCCATGCGGCCCGTCCACGGACTCTGAATAGTTCGAGTCCCGTCGCCTGTCGTCAATTTCCATGGGTCTCGGAAGGCTGGAAGATTCGATGACTTCCTGGAATGACACGAGTTCTACGGGTCGCATCGACATTCAGTAAACAGGCACCGCTACAGAGCTAAGGTGTGCCCTGTTGCCAGCCCGGACACTATTTGCCGTTGCCGATCGCCGCTTCCGCCACGTTGCCGCGGATTTCGAGCAGTTCATGCCACGAGCTTGGACCCCCGCTGCCCGCGGCGTAGTTGGGAAAGCCTGGCGGCGGCAAATGCGCCCACGCCTCTTCAATCGGCGTAATGATGCGCCACTCCGCCTCTACTTCGTCTCGACGCGTAAATAGGGTGGCATCGCCACGCATAGAATCCAGTAGCAGAGTTTCGTAAGCAACCGGCCCCTTCGACCCGAAGCTCGCTTGATAAGAGAAATTGGCCTGAACCGTCACCGTCCGCATTTGCGTTCCCGGTCGCTTCGCGCCGAACGCGATCGAGATTCCCTCTTCCGGCTGAATGCTGATGGTGATGACATTCGGGTTAATTACCGACAACGCGCTTGCAAACAAAGCCAAGGGTGTCGGTTTGAGATGTACTCGGATCTCTGTCAGATTTTTTGCCAGGCGCTTCCCCGTCCGGATCTAGAAAGGAACTCCGGCCCAACGCCAGTTCTCGATCTGAAACCTTACCGCTGCGTAGGTCTCGGCTGTGGAGTTGGGATTCACTCCCGACTCTTGCCGATACCCCGGTACTTGCCTCCCGTCGATCACGCCGGAACCATACTGCCCTCGAACCGTGTATCGTGCTACGTCCTCGACGCTCATCGGCCGAATGGATCGAAATACCTGCACCTTCTGCTCCCGCACCGAATCCGCATCAAACGCTAGCGGCGGCTCCATCGCAGTCAGCGCCAGCAACTGAAGCAGATGGTTCGCGACCATATCGCGCAGGGCGCCGGTCTCCTCGTAGAATGCCGCGCGGTTTTCGACTCCCACTGTTTCCGCCGCTGTGATCTCCACGTAGTCGATGTAGTTCCGGTTCCACACCGGTTCGAAGAGCGAATTGCTAAAGCGGAAGACAAGGATGTTTTGGACTGTCTCTTTACCAAGATAGTGGTCAATCCGGTAGACCGCTTTCTCGTCGAACACGCCCTGCACCACGTCATTCAGTACGTTCGCCGATTCCAAGTCCCGTCCAAAGGGCTTTTCCAGAACAATTCTCGTCCACCCCTTCTCGCGGCGGTTCAGTCCAACGGCTCCCAAACCTGCAATGATGGGAGCCGCTACGGAAGCGGGCGTCGACACATAGAACAAATGGTTTGGGCTCGAACCGCTTCTCTCCATCTCCTCCAGCCGATTGCGCAACTGTGGATAGAAATTCGGATTGTTGATGTCACCTTCCATGTAGTCGAGGCGCGTTTCAAAGTCTGTCCATCCCGACTCGTTGAAGTCCCGCGTGTCTTTCGACTTAGCCGCTGCTTCGCCTGTCTGCTTGCGAAACTCTTCAGAGCTCATCGGGGTGCGGCCGATTCCAAGAACTTCGAATTCAGGGTTCATGCAGCCCACACATGCGAGGTTATACAGACCGGGTATCAGCTTCCGTTTCGTGAGATCGCCCGAAGCTCCGAAAATAACCAGGACGCACGAATCTCCGGTGGGCAATGGTTCTTGCGAGAACTTCTCTAGGGGGCTGGCTTGGATAATGGCTGACATAATCTTCTGTCTATAGATGTTCGCAATGTGGATTTCGAATCGCACCCGGAAACTAATTCACTCCGCCGGGTTCTTCCGGGCAGTTCTTGGCTGCATGCGAGCGACGACAAATCTTAGTGCGTCCGCTCAAGAGACTTTCCTCTGCGAATCAAAAGTGCTGACTTCGCGGGCGGGGATGATTGGGGAGATGCTACCGGGTAATCTCGGCAGTATTCTCATCTCCCGGAGGTCTTCGTAGATCTCAGAAAACATCGTCTCGCTATCGATGCAGTCGTGAAAACCGGCCTGCCGTACTTTAATCGTGTTCGATACGTTGTCAAAGTCCTGACGAAAGGCGAAGTCTCCGTAACCCCAGGCGACGATCTGTTCATAAGGGATGGGCCGCAGGTTTTCTCTCTTCACGATCGCGTCCCACATCGGCCGCTTGTCCGCCATGTAGGTGGTAAGCAAGAATGGAACCGGATCGGCAATGTCCATGTCGAACATCTTTGCTATCCGCGGCCACATGTGCTGCCAACGGAGATTGTCGCCATTGGTGACATTGAAGATCTGGTTTTGTGCAGCCGTCGTCTCGCCTGCCCACACCGTAGCGCGAGCCAGCAGGTCGGCGGATGTGACCTGGTATAGCGCTCGATAAGTCTTTTCCGGGCCGGGAAAGCGAAGCGGCAACCCCATTTCTCGACAGATCGTCGCGTATACGCCGATCACAGAAATAATGTTCAATGGGCTGCCGAGCGATGGGCCGCAGATTGCTCCGCCAGGACGCAAGACGGTGAAGTCCCACTTACTGCCCTTCTGTCGGGCGCGGAGCAGATCCTCCTGATCGTAGTAATAGTTGGGCGACATCAGGCGCGGATCATCTTCTCGAGCTGGCGTTTTATACGGACCGAGATCTGATCCGTAGGCTTTGCCTCCCTGGAAGATCGTGATGTGCCGGAGAAGTGGCGCCTCGGCAAGAACATCGAGCAGATTCTTCAGAATTCGGACGTTCACCTCGCTTTTCTCCGCAGCGTTCTGCTTGTCGATGTAGGCTCCGAAGAACAAGTGCGTGGTTTCTCGGAGATGACCGAGCTTCGCTTTTACATCGTCTGGGTTCAATAGATCGACGGAAATATGTCGAACATTGCCATCGTTTTCGACTGGCCTGCGGGACACTCCGTACAGCGTCGCTCCCGGCAGGGCGGCGTATCTTTTCAGCACTGCCGCGCCGGACACTCCCTGGGCTCCAGTAACGATGACAGTGCGCTGGGTATTCGATTCAGTGTGCTGGACTGTCATTTTACTTTCCTTTCAACGCTAGATTTGCACTGTCATTCCGGGAAGCTGTTTCCGAACTGGGGGCGCCCCTCTTTAACTGTTCTTGAGCAGCTTTATCTTGGATCACATAGTCAGCTCAGGCATTCATTCCGCCATCGACGGTAAGATTCGCTCCCGTGATGTAGGAGGACTCCGGACCCGCGACAAACGCCACCAGAGCCGCGACCTCATCAACGTGTCCGTAGCGGTTGAGTGCAGTAACGGCCTTCTGCGGTACCGCCCACTCCCCCGCGGCGGGATTCAAATCCGTGTCGATTGGACCCGGTTGCACGTTGTTGACCGTGATGCCCCGGCTTCCGACCTCTCTCGACAGTCCTTGCGTAAATATCTTCACGGCTCCCTTCGTGGCTGAATAGGGCACAAGCCCTGGCGTCAGGACACGCTCACCCACAGCCGAACCGATCATGATGATGCGACCGCCATCAGTCATGTGCTTCAGCGCCGCCTGCGTCGCTACAAGTACGCCGCGGATGTTGATGTCAAGCACCCGATCCATTTCTTCCAACGTCGTCTCCACGAACGCTTTCGGAATGGCCGTACCGGCATTGTTCACAAGGACGTCCAACCTGCCGAAAGTGGCCACGGTCTTTTCCACCGCGGCTGCGACGGCATCGGCATTTGCGGCGTCCGCCTGAATCGCGATCGACTTTCCGCCCGCGCCTTCAATTGCTTTGACGATGGCTGCAGCCGCGTCGGCACCTTTGGTATATGTAATTGCGATCTTCGCTCCATCGACAGCTAGACGCTTAGCGATTGCGGCACCAATGCCGCGCGAGCCGCCGGTGATGAGTGCAACCTTTCCTTCCAATTTCTTTGACATTGTTCCATCTCCTTGAATTAGACCTATGCTCATCAAGCATGAGCAAATTGTGTGGGCTAGCCTAAGGCATCCCAATCACTACATTGGATTACGCAGTTAGCCAGGAGTAGCGCCTGTTGCGGCATACTTTGTTGACCTGGCATCGATGCTTTCTAAGCATCGGTATTGGAAACGGAATTTACGACACCCTCGAGCTTTTGAGCCATCGTTTTTCTCCATTGTTGCCGAGTTGTAACGAAGTTCCTGCGTTGCGATTCCTTTGTATGTCGAGATATCGATGATCCCCAACGGAGTGGACGTTGTGAGGAGCCGCGCCCCGGTCTCCCCGATGCACGACGACGGGGATCGGATTGATCGAGGGAAAAGAGTCGGGTTCTTTACTTATTCGTCAGTGCACGTCTGGCCGTTCTCTGCGCAGCACGTTTCTTTCCTTGCGCTTTGTCCCTCGACTGGATGGCATGCGCGTTGACGATGGCCCGAATTAGTCCCGGAAAGCGTTGCTCGAGTTCCGCGCAACGCGACGTGTTGTGGACTTCCACGCCGCGACGCTCACCACGGATCAGCCCCGCCTCTCTTAGTTCCCTAAAGTGCTGAGAGAGTGTGGACTTCGGGATCGTCTTGTCGCTGACTGTCAGAAAGGTCGAGCAGTTCTGCGAGCACTCCTGCCCCACAATATCGGCATAGATGGCCACCCGCACCGGGTCGGACAAGGCGTGGAGAATGCCTTCTACCGTGATGTCCTCAGTTGATGGATGGAACAGAGGCCGCATGGCTATAAGAGTGGTCATTCCGGGGAAAGGGTTCAATAGTTCCATTATTCAGAACTACTGAATCTTTTCCGGGTCCAGTTCCATCTACTGACTGGAAGCAAGTGCGGGGCGGTCCAGCGCGGCCGCCCCGAGATTCTCTGAGTTCAACGGTATCGAAAGAGGAGTGAAAGTATGAGCAAGCTCACGGGCAAAGTCGCAATCGTCACTGGCGCGTCCAAGGGAATCGGGTCCGCCATCGCCAAATCGCTAGCCGCCGAAGGCGCCTCGGTCATCGTTAATTACGCCTCCAGCAAGGCCGGTGCGGACGCCGTCGTTAGTGCCATCACTACTGCCGGCGGTAAGGCCGTCGCCGTCCGTGGAGACGTATCCAAGGCCACTGAGGCTCAGGGCCTCGTCGACGCCGCCATCAAGAACTTCGGCCGCCTCGACATTCTCGTCAACAATTCCGGCGCCTACGAGTTTTCACCAATCGAGTCCTTCACCGAACAGCAGTTCCACAAGATGTTCGACATTAACGTGCTCGGCCTCCTGCTCACCACGCAGGCCGCTGTTCCCCACCTTGGAGAAGGTGCAAGCGTCATCAATATTGGCTCTGTCGTCAGCAGCCTGACGCCGCCGGGCAGCGCCGTCTATACCGGGACCAAGGGCGCAGTCGATGCCATCTCCGGCGTCCTCGCCAAGGAACTTGGGGCTCGGAAGATACGCGTGAACTCCATTAACCCCGGCATGGTTGAGACCGAAGGTACACACGCCGCAGGTTTCATCGGCTCCGACTTCGAGAAGGGGGCCGTCGCGCAGACTCCGCTCGGTCGCATCGGCCAGGTCGACGACATTGCCTCCGTCGCTACCTTCCTTGCCTCGAACGATGCCCAGTGGATTACCGGAGAGCTGGTTCGCGTGGGCGGCGGCCTCCGCTAATCAAGCATCTTACGGTCCGCTGCCGATAGCGACGCGGCAGCGGCCTCGCTCACCAACCTGGCACACATGAAAGGAGAACGGTCATGGGAAAGCTGGAAGGAAAAGTAGCGGTCATCACCGCAGCGACGTCTGGCATGGCGCTCGCAACAGCCCAGCTTTTTGTCAAAGAGGGCGCGTATGTCTTCATCACCGGACGCCGCAAGGATAAGCTCGATGAGGCCGTCAAGCTCATCGGTAAAAACGTCACCGGGGTGCAGGGCGACGCATCCAACCTGGCAGACCTCGACCACCTCTACGATACCGTAAAGCGCGAGAAGGGCAAGATCGATGTCCTTTTCGCGAGCGCCGGCCAGGGCGAGTTGGCCAAGCTCGAAGAAGTGACCGAAGAACACTTCGACAAAACCTTCGACCTCAACGTGCGCGGCACGCTCTTCACTGTGCAGAAGGCGCTGCCTCTGTTCAACGACAACGGCTCCATTTTCCTGAACGGATCCATCGCCAGCATCAAGGGATTCCCGGCCTTCGGCGTCTACAGCGCCAGCAAGGCTGCGGTACGCTCCTTCGCTCGTACTTGGCTGGTAGAGCTCAAGGAACGCAGAATTCGAGTCAACATCCTCAGTCCCGGCACCATCGACACGCCAATCCTAGACCCGCTCGGGCCAGACGCCAGGGAGTTCTTCAAATCTCAGATCCCTCGCGGCGAAATGGGACGCCCCGAAGAGATCGCGACCGTCGCGCTCTTCCTCGCCTCAAGCGATTCCAGCTTCGTCAACGGCATCGAACTCTTCGTCGACGGCGGCACGGCCCAGATCTAAGGGCTCGCGCTGTCCTGCAACCGAGCGCGAAGCAATCTTCCGTTCTGAGTGCGTGGCTGGCCCAACTCACAACCCGCGCCCACAGTAACGTGGCCGCGGTAGCCTTAGCGAACAAGCTGGCTCGCATGTCCTGGGCGGTGCAGCGCGGAGAAAGAAGGGAGCAGAAAATCAAAGCCGGCGCACCTTAATATTCGGGATGCGTTCAGGGCTTCGGTGGGGGTGAGGAACTTCCCAAACCCTGAAGCAAAGTGAGGGCAACGAAGCGGAAGCTGCTCGCCGGCTCCGCGTTCACCGACGCCTGCTTTGTGAAAAGTCCATCGTCATTTGGTGACGCCGCGAAAAGCCGTTTGGCAGAGCTCGCGGAACTTATCGCCGGCGGGGTTCCACCTCTTGACATCTTGATAAGGGACCTCGAACGGAAGGCCTCCAGACGGGGCGGCGACGACCAGTTCCCCATTGGTTCCGGGCCTCCATACAACGTGAGGACCTGATTTCCCTGGGACCTCTACCAATTCGTCGATCATGAATGGAGGCTCGACCATTTGAAATTAGGAAAAGTCGCCGGAGCGACAAAGAGGCCCGGTCTCCAACCCGGCCAAAGATCTTTTCGATGTGCTACTTCTCCGACACCGCTTGATCGGGCAGCAATCGAGCAGCGCCAAAATTGACGCTGAACCGTTTGCACCACACTGAAACCGCACGATATTTCGACAAATCCACTTCGGGATTGAGGGTGTAGTTTTGGTCGCCGATATTCCCCTTGATGGTCCCTAAATCGAAGAAACCCGAGCGCAGCGCGCTGGGGCTGTCTTTCGCGTCGTCTGCAGCCACCATATAGACATGAACGTTCGGGCCGTTCGAGGTTTTGAAGTTCGTGAAGCGAAGAACACGACTGCCATCTCCCATCAGGTAGATGGCCGCGGTCCCTGAAGTTGGGTGCAAAACGCTGTAGAACTGTCCGGCAGCCAGACGCTGCGGCGACGAGCTACCTTGCGCGGCCGGCATGGCCTCATCGACACGCCGATTCACCACGAGCCGTTCCGGCCGGAATGCATACCAAGCGAGAAAAGCCGCCACCGCGGCGATAGGAATCACAAGTTTCCACTTTTTCATTTCCGCATCTCCTTTATTTCTTTAGCTTTTTTTCGATGCTGAATCCTAGTTTGCCGAGCACTCTTACGGCGCCGGTCTTCCCACCCTCGAAGTCACCAGGGCCAAGCTGTTGCCCGGTGGCGAACTCATAAGCTGCGCCCAAGACTGCCTTAGGCGGGTAACGGCGTTTATCCCAGACCAACTCATAGGTCGTAGTAGGGGCGAAACCGCGCTCAGAGAAGAACTGTTCTGGGCCCAGCCTGTCGTACTCACGTACCGCGCGCAACACGTCACCACGGGTCACGCGATTCCATGCCACCATGTGTTTTTTCCTCCCGCGGTTTTTAGCTGGACACTCGACGATCGCACGAATCCGCAGGTCGACAGAGTCGAGCCCTCGCAACTTTTCGTAATGCGGCATCAAGCAGAAAGGAACTGCTTGACGAGAACTGCGGTGTCGTCAGGATTCTCTTCCGGAAAGAAGTGGCCGCCCTTCATCGCCTGTCCGTGCGCGCGTGGTGCCCATTGCCGCCAAACGCCCAGCGGGCCTCCGTCTTTCGCATAGAAAGTGTCGAGGGGACCGCCTTCCGCCCATAGATGCAGCATGGGGCATTCGATTCGTCTGGACGCTTCCTTATCGGCACGATCGTGTTCGACATCAATCGTTGCTGCCGCTCGATATTCCTCACAGATTCCATGAACACGAGCCGGGTCGCGATAAGTTGAAACGTATTCTCCGAGAATCTCTGCGCCGAACGAACCTTGCCCGAAGGGATTATGGAAAACAGCTTCGGGCGCACCCAGAAGATACTTCTCCGGAAGAGGATCTTTCTGTGACAGCAAAATCCAAGGCCAATAAGTTTGAGCGAAGCGCGCATCGGACCGGCTCCATGCTTCGAGGATGGGAATCACGTCGAACACAGCGAGTCGCTCCACGCTCTTCGGATGGTCCAAGGCCAGGCGGTACGAAACGCGTCCTCCGCGATCATGGCCGATCAGCGTGAAGGTCGGAAAGCCGAGTTTGTTCATCACTTCCACCAGTTCCTTCGCCATGGCACGTTTGGAATAAGGAAAGTGGTCGTCAGTGGAAGCTGGTATCCCGCTGCCGCCATAGGCGCGCAGATCTACGCAGATCACAGTGTGACTCTCCGCCAGCTTGGGCGCTAGGAATCGCCACATCAGACTTGTGCGCGGGAAGCCGTGCACCATCAGAATGGCAGGCCCGCTTCCGTAACGGCGCACGAAAATCGTGTTTCCTAAAAGTGCGACCTGAACGGTCTCGAAGGAGTCCTGGCCAGCTAAACTTGTCCCGGTTGCTCGTGCCGGTTCTGCGAAAGAGTTCTCCAGCAGAACACCGAAAGATGCGGCAGTAAGGCCACCAAGAAAATTACGACGCTCCATTGTTCCTCCGCAAGTTTCACCCTAAATGCCCTTGATCTCACCGCCGTCCATGCGAACCGAAGCGCCCGTCATCCACTTCGCTGCCGGGGAGACGAGATAACTCATCAGATCGGCAATCTCCTCCGGCTTTCCTAAGCGGGTAATGCCAGCCTGCTCCGGGAATTTCTTGATTGCCTCTTCGACTGCGAGATTGTGCGCCGGCGCCCAAGTTTCAAAGAAGGCGCGCCGGCGCCCTGTCATCACCGCTCCAGGAGATACACTGTTGACCTGCACGCCGTCTTTGATTCCTTGTTCTGCGAATGCCTTAGCCAGCGCGTTAATGGCTGCATTGACCGCCGCGACGGCCGCAAAACCCGGCCTGGGGTCGAAGGCTGCGCTTCCCGACATAAACACAGCAGACCCGCTCGAGGACTTCAAAGCGTCCCAAGCCTCTATGGTCAAGCGGCGCGCCCCGTGGAACTTTAGCGCCATGCCGTCCTCCCACTGCGCATCGGTCATCTGGAATAAATCAATCTGCGGCACTGCGCCTGCAATGTTGAGCAGCACATCGATTCTGCCAAATCGTTCGAGCGTCCCCTCGATAATGGTTTTTGCCGATTGTGGTTGACGCAGGTCGAGAGCGAAGGCCATCGTTTCGGCTCCAAGGGTCCTTATCTCGGCCGCAGTTGTTTCCAGGTTGTCCTTGTCCCTGGCCACCAGCACAATGCCCGAGAAATCGCGAGCCAGCCGGATGGCCGTGGCTCGTCCTATCCCCTGACTGGCGCCGGTGACGATGGCGACGGATTTTGTATTGCCCATGTCGCTGGCTCTTCCAATGAAAGATTGACCGCTCTTTTCCGCAAAAACCTAAGACGACAGGGTTTCCCGCGCCGCCTCCAGGATGAGGTTGATCACAAGATCTGGCTTCGTGTACATCGGACTGTGGTCCACGGCGTATGAATGGACCTTTGCCCGCATGCGATCGGCCATGAAATGCTGCGTCTTCGGATTGATCATGCGATCCTCTTCGGCGATCAGGAACCAAGACGGTTTAATTTTCCAACTCGGCGTTGGGGCCGGTTCTTGAATGCACCGAACCGCGATCGGCCGTTGCACGGCAGCTGCAATGCTTGTTTGTTCGGCAGAAGCATTGTGGGCAACCGCTTGGCGAAACCCACCGTCCGGAATCCAGATAAAGCCGTGAGCATCGGGAGTCAGATTCGGAGACTCCGGGGGCTTCGGGTCGCGATAGAAAACCTTGGCCACGGTCTCACCCTCATCCGGGGCGAGCGCCGCGATATAGATCAGAGACTTGACTCGGTCTTCTCTCGCAGCGGCGATCACCGCGCCAGAGTAGGCGTGTCCCACCAGGACCACCGGGCCGCTGGTCCGCTCCAGTGCCCAACCCAAAGCGGTAGCGTCGTTGGTTAAAGACGTGAGCGGAATCGGCGCGCAGATGACGTGAAGACCGCGCCGTTCTAAAGGCAGAATGACATTGCGCCAGCACGAGCCGTCGGCCCACGCCCCGTGCACCAGGATTATTGTTGAGTTCTTGGGAAAGTCACCCATCCTGGAAGGGTGCGGATTTGCGGCGGCTTGCGGAGCGCTTTGCGCGCGCGCAACTTTAGCGAGAGAGCCATCGAAAGCAACACCCAGAGATGCGGCTGTGAGAGCCCCAAGAAATCTTCGCCGTTCCATATCCTCTCCTCGTGCCCATTACCTTCTGGCAGGAAATTAGCAAAAGATATTCATCGTTACGCCGTTCGGTCTGCTTTCAGACGGCCGACGCCATTCGCGGCGAAGAAGTTTCTCATGGCGGCGGCAATTTCTACGACGTGTGTCTCCATCGCAAAGTGCCCTGTATCGAGGAATTGCACCTCCGCGGTCGGCAGATCCTTTCGAAAGGCTTCTGCTCCCGCGGGAATGAAGAAAGGATCGTTCTTACCCCAGATCGCAAGCAAAGGGGGTTTCGATTTGCGTAAATATTCCTGGAATTGCGGATAGAGCTTCACATTCGACGCATAATCCAGAAACAAATCGAGCTGAATCTCTTTGTTCCCCGGTCGTTCGAGCAGAGCCGTGTCCAACGTGTATGACTCCGGGGGAACATTCTCCGGATTCGCCACGCCCTGGGTGTACTGCCAGCGCGTTCCACCCACGGTCAAAATACTTTGGCGGAGTATGTCTCGATTCTCTGCCGTCGGCGATGCCCAATACTTTCGGATCGGGCCCCACGCATCGCCAAGGCCCTCTTCGTAGGCGTTTCCATTCTGCGAAACGATCACGGTAACGCGCTCGGGATGTGCCATCGCCAGACGGAAGCCAGTCGGCGCGCCATAGTCGAACACGTAGATTGCGTAGCGATCGATCTTGAGTGCCCGGATGAAGGCGTCGAGCGTGAGCGCCAATTGATCGAAGGTGTACGAATATTGCCGCTCAGACGGAACCTCGGTGAATCCGAAACCCGGAAGGTCCGGCGCAATCACGCGGTAATCATTCGCCAAGCGCGGAATGAGTTCTCGAAACATGAAAGATGAGGATGGAAATCCATGCAGCAAGAGGACAACCGGTGCGTTGGCGTCGCCGGCCGAGCGATAAAACACCTGCACGGCGTCGGCTTCGACCCGATGGATGGATGTGGTAGGTACGTTGAATCGGGCATCATCCTGTCTCGGCATCATGCCTTTTGTCGCTGTTTGTGACATCGCATCCCTCCCAAAGTCCTCTCCTCATCCTCACTTCGTTGATCTTTGATCTTTAGGGCAGGTGGAATGCCAAAAGGGGCACCGCTCATTCGAAGAGACTGCATTCAACCCAAATCATTCTGGCGATTGAAGTTCGTTAAAAACGGAGGGCTGGACGTCTCGGACCGAGAAGGACAAATTTCCGACGGAGGTTTGTCGCTGACGAATTTCCGCCGCCAGGGTGCTACTGGTAGGTGGTTTGAGCAAGGGCTGAAAACTCAGTTGTCGGCGGCTGCGCCGTCGAGGCTCCGCTTCTTTAGGGTCTCTCCTGGCCGGCGAATACGAAGCTTCTTCATCCGGTAGGCTAACGACGTTCGCTTCATCCCTAAGCGTGCCGCCGCGCCACTGATCACCCAATTGCTCGCTTCCAGAGCAAGAAGAATATGATCCCGCTCTACCTCCGCGAGACCATTCATCGGAGCATTCGATTCCTTACAAGGCGGGAACGGCTCCAGTTCGGAAGTTGGCGCGCGCAGTGTCGACTGTGGAGAGAGAATCACTGCGCGTTCAATAAAGTTCTGCAATTCGCGGACGTTTCCGGGCCACGGGTAGCGCACCAACGCATCCATGGCATCCGGAGGGATGACGTCAATTCGTTTGTTCATGCGTTGAGAGTAGAGCGTCGCGAAGTGCCACACCAATCTCGGAATATCCCCTGTGCGTTGTCGAAGAGCTGGAACCTGGATCGGAAATACTTTCAGACGATAGTAAAGGTCCTCGCGAAACGTCCCTTGTTTGACCATGGCGGGCAAGTCTCGATGCGTGGCCGCGATCAGCCGGACGTCGACCTTATGCGTACGGTTGCTGCCCAGCCTCTCGAATTCCTGCTCCTGCAAGACGCGCAGCAGCTTCGCCTGAAGTTCGAGAGGTATATCGCCGACCTCGTCAAGAAAAAGCGTACCTTTGTCGGCGAGTTCGAACCGCCCCGTTTTTTGGGCGATCGCGCCGGTAAATGCTCCTCTTTCGTGGCCGAACAACTCACTCTCAAGAAGTCCAAGGGGGATCGCAGCGCAATTCAGTTTCACGAACGCCTTTTCACTGCGCCTGCCCAGTTTGTGTATCGCACGCGCAACCAGTTCTTTGCCCGTGCCCGTCTCGCCCAGGATCAGCACGCCGGAATCAGTAGGGGCGACCACCGATACCATGCTCAACGTGGTCTTCAACACCGCGCTCTCTCCAACGATTTCTCCCAACTCGGCGCGAATTTCCTCTTCGAGATAGAGTCTCTGTCTTGTTTCCTTATCTCGATCCTTTGTCGCCTGCTCGTACTCCAATGTGTTCTCAACTGCAATCGCTACCTGACAGGCCACCTGCTCGAGCAAGATGACGTCATCTTTCTCAAAACTATTATCCGAGCGCCTGCAGAGCATCAGAACGCCAACCACGCGATCGCGGCCGATGAGCGGAAGATAACACCCCGTCCTCAGGCCTTCCTCGATCACGCGCCCATAAACGAGCCGACCGTCAGGATTCCCGTAGATTTCAGGATCCTCGCGGACCTGTTCAAAGCTATCGATCCGTATGCTCTTGCCTTTCCGCAATACCTGACCCGAGATCGAACTATTCATCGGCACCAGCGACCCCTCGCGGAACGGTCCTCTCGTGTCGCGATTATGCAAGATAGTGACGCGTAAAGCGCCGCTTTCGAAGTCAGGTAGCAGCAAGGCGGACACGTCACATTGCATTACCCGGAATAGATTCGTCGAAAGCGCCTCAACCATTTGCCGGAGGTCCAGCCTCGAGGTGACGCTGCTCGTGATTTCCAGAAGCAATCGCAGCCGATCGCGTTCGCGCTGCAGCGCTTGTTCGTTCCTGTGGCGCTCAATCGCGATCCCGGCGATGTGACTGGCATTTTCGATCAACTGGAGGTCTTTGGCAGACGGCTTGCGTGGTTCACGATAATTGATGGAAAAAGTACCGAGGGCTTTGCCTTCGCTGGTGAACAGCGGCCGTGACCAAACGGAACGAATTCCGTAAGGCAACAGGCGGTCACGATAATTTTCCCAGATGGGGTCGGTCAGGACGTCGGTTACATACACCGGCTCCTTCCGATAGATCGCAGTGCCGCAAGATCCGCCCTTAGGACCAACGGCCATGGTCCCTACACCGGCGCTGAATCCAGGAAGGCTGGGTGCCGCAGCACAATAGAGTTCCTTTCCGTCTTCGTCGGGAAGCCAAATCGTGCAAGACATGCCCTCGGCTTGCGATTCAACCAACTGAGCAATGTTCGCTAGAACCTCGGACAGAGGAGAGCCCGCAAAAATCAATTTTTGCAGGTTGAGGACGGACTCAGTCGAAAATAACCCCAACTCGTGTTCCGACGGTGCGCCCCGCGATAGGACTTTTGCGGGACACAGTATTGCTCTCTCCATGAACTGTCCTTCCCGGCCCGATTCGAGAAGTCAAGGTACTTCCTATCGCAGGCCGATTTCATAGCGCCGACTCCGGGCCGCGTCAGACACTACTTTAAGCCGGAAAGGGGCGAAACTGCCACTGTGTAGAGGAGCGAGTGAGCGGTTGGAGGGGCTTTGCAGTTTGGTTTTGGGGCAGACCAGTTTTGAGATCGCTCCTCGAAGCCGACTCTGGCCCGCCTGGGTCAACTTCCGAATTGCGCATTGTTCGAGCCATCGCCAAATATCTTCCTGAGTCCAATATTCCGACCACATCACCATGGAATGGTTTCGTTTTCCCAGCGTGTGAACGTACCAGTAGGACCATCCGGGCCGAGCAGCGCAACGCGCACCACCTCGCGAGAGCCATCTTCGACAGAGGCTGTGCCCTCGTATCCGTTGAGGTTCGTCTTAGTGAAGCCCGGGGTCACTAAGTTGACTTTGATCCCAGTCGACTCCAGCTCGATCATCATGGCCAGCGTGATAGCGTTGAGAGCCGTCTTCGATGCAGGATAAACGGGACTGAACATCGCGTGGTAGGGAAAGGAGGGATCGGCGTTCATCGTCAGCGAGCCCACGGCGCTCGAGACGTTGACGATACGGGCGTCCGACGACTCACGGAGAAGCGGCAGCATCGCCTGGTAAACGGCGAGGACACCGAATACGTTGGTTTCCCACACTGCGCGTATCTCATCGAGCGATGCGTTGCTCGCGAGGGTTATCTTTGCGTACTCCCGGAGAGATAAGTTCCCCTTTTTCGTATTCGAGATCGCCGCGTTATTGACAAGCAGGTCGAGACGGCCAAACTCCTTGCGGATGCGTTCCGCCGCGGCGGCGATCGAAGGCCGATCCGTTACGTCGAGCGGAAGGGCGATGGCGCCCTGTCCGATCTCCTTGGCCGCGGCCTCGCCGCGCTCGAAATTGCGCGAGCCGACCAACACAGTGAGACCGTTCGCCACCAGCTCCTTTGCCACCTGAAACCCGACTCCTTGATTGGCCCCGGTGACCAAGGCAACGCGTTGGCTTTGCATCGATATCTCCTTTTTAGGTTCAGGCCTGGAAATACTGCATATTTTCAAGATCGGCGATAAGGCCAGGTCCGGTCGGGTTCCATCCCAAGTGCTTCCGTGTTTGCGCACTAGAAGCTGGCATGTCGAAGCCCGCGAACATCGCGAGCCAGCCAAAGTGAGCTTGCGCCTTCTCTCGAGGAAGGCTGACCGCAGGCACCTTTAACCCTTTGCCAATTACTGCAGCAATTTCCCGCATCGGTATCCCCTCTTCAGCGACCGCGTTGTACCTACTTCCCGCTTCCCGCTTCTCCAACGCGAGCCTGTAGAGATGGGCAACGTCCTGAACATGCGCCGCCGGCCAGCAGTTGCGCCCCTCACCTATGTACGCCGACACTCCCTTCTCGCGGGCCACCTGGACAGCGTAGGTGATCAGGCCCTGCTTGACCGTATCGTGGACTTGAGGAAGGCGCACCACGGACACGTTCACTCCGCGCCCCGCCACGGAAGCTCCTGCGACTTCCGAACCTTTACGAGGATTGGGGTGGTTGGCATCGAAGTGATCCTCGGTTGCGGGCTGACCTGGAGCAGCAT
>Ga0209008_1000195_pt1 | contig 26819 bp, 22 predicted proteins | sample JacPin_JW_Ref_O3_FD_187963 | JGI IMG/M metagenome (GOLD analysis project Ga0209008, IMG submission 187963) | Forest soil microbial communities from Algoma, Ontario, Canada - Jack Pine, Ontario site 1_JW_Ref_O3 (SPAdes) (version 2) | ecosystem: Environmental > Terrestrial > Soil > Boreal... | reverse complement strand
TTCCCCGGAACTCCCGCGTCAGGTGGCCAGGGTCGCCGCCGTCGGCGTGTGGACCTTCTCGAGGAGCTTGCCGTTGCCGAGGTACATGTGCACCCCGCAGGGCAGGCAGGGGTCGAAGCTGCGGACCGCCCGCATGACGTCGATGCCCTTGAAGTTGTCCGGGGAGTTCTCTTCGAAGATCGGCGTGTTCTGGACCGCGTCCTCATACGGTCCCGGGGTGCCGTAGCTGTCCCGGACACTCGCGTTCCAGGGCGTCGGCGGGTACGGGTGGTAGTTCGCGATCTTCCCGTCCCGGATCACCATGTGGTGCGACAGCACGCCGCGCACCGCTTCGGTGAACCCGCAGCTGTTCGCCTCGTCCGGGACGTCGAACGGCTCCCAGGTCTTGGTGTGCCCGGCCCGGACCTCGGCGAGGGCCTTCTCCATGAAGTGCAGGGCAGCCGCGGCGGCATAGGCCTGGAAGTAGGTGCGGGCCCGGTCACGCTCGATGGCGTTAGAGAGAGGTCTTCCCTCTTTGTCGTGCGGGATCTTCCACTCGAAGGTGACCTCGGGCTTGGTCACCGTGCGGGGCAGGTTGATCAGCACGCTGCTGCCGGTGGACTTGATGTATCCGATGTCAACCAAGCCGGCCAGCGCGGTCGCCCAGAGACGAGCGATCGGACCGCCTCCGGTATCCATCGCCAGATGATCGCCGGTCCGCTTGTCAAACCAGCGCGGCGACATCACCCAAGTGTACTTGCCACCGAAGTCACGTTTCTGCGGCCGGGGAATTGTGGTCTGGTTCCAGGGATGGTTCCTGTCCACTGGATTCCCCAGCGGGTCAGTCTTGACGAAGACCTGCGAATTTTTCCACTCGTCGTAATAGGAACTGCCCAGGAGAATACGGATGTTCAAGTTGATATCCACCAGATCCGTGGTCACCAGCTTGCCATCGACCACGATGCCGGGAGTGACGAACATCGAGCGGCCCCAGTCCGTCATATTCTTGTAGGTGTAATCGCAGACAGCAGGATCGTTGAACGATCCCCAGCACGCCAGCAACACACGACGGCGGCCCACCTCTTCATAGCCGGGCAGTGCCTCGTAGAAAAAGTCGAACAGGTCGTCGTGCAGAGGAACGACCTTCTTCATGAATTCGACATACTTCATCAGGCGAACCAAGTAGTCGGTAAAGAGCTGGACAGTGGGTACCGTCCCGACGCCGCCGGGATACAAAGTGGAAGGATGAACGTGTCGGCCTTCCATCAGGCAAAACATTTCCCGCGTCATACGGCTCATGACCAGGGCTTCGCGATAGAAGGCTCCGGTAAACGGGTTGAGTGCGGTCATGATATCGGCGATGGTGCGGTATCCGTGCAGATTGGAGTGCAGCGCCGCAGTGGATTGAGCTTTGGCCCATACCTTCGGATTGGTCTCCTTGACCATTTGCTCGCAGAAGTCCACGCCGACCAGATTGTCCTGAAAGATGTTGTGATCGAACATGTACTCGGCAGCTTCGCCGAGATTGACGATCCATTCGGCAATCGGAGGAGGCTTTACCCCGAACGCCATGTTCTGCGCATAGGTGGCGCAGGTGGCGTGGTTGTCGCCGCAGATACCGCAAATGCGGCTGGTGATGAAGTGAGCGTCGCGCGGGTCCTTGCCCTTCATGAAGATGCTGTACCCGCGAAAGATGGACGACGTGCTGTGGCACTCGACCACATGGCGGTTCTCAAAGTCGATCTTGGTAAAAATGCCCAGGCTGCCGACGATCCTGGTGATCGGGTCCCAGTTCATTTCCACCAGATTCCCCTTTTTGCCGGAAACATCTTTTGTCGGTGCGGTAATGGTGCTCATTCGATCGCTCCTCTATGCCTTGTCAGTAAGATCGTGGATGGTATCCGGTGGTCAGTTCAGCGCGAGCATGACGCCATTTGGGTTCTTTGTTAACCGTGGACTGAGTTATGGAGCGCAGGGCCCGAATCGCGCGACCATAGGCGCCGACAGCAGCGCTCGAAACCCTTGCCCCCGGCGGTTCATCCATGAAGGGCATGAACTTGTCGGGGAATCCCGGCATGGTGCAGCCGATGCAAATGCCGCCCACGTTGGGGCAGCCGCCGATTCCAGCCATCCAGCCGCGTTTCGGAACGTTGCAGTTCACGACCGGCCCCCAGCATCCCAACTTCACAATGCACTTTGGGGATCCGTACACTTCGGCGAAATCACCCTGCTCGTAGTAACCGGCTCGATCACAGCCCTCGTGGACCGTCTTGCCGAACAACCAAGTCGGCCGCAGTTGGTCGTCGAGCGGAATCATGGGCGCCAGTCCAGCCACCTGGTAGAGCAGGTAGAGTACGGTTTCCATGAAGTTGTCGGGTTGCACCGGGCATCCGGGAACATTGACGATGGGCAGACCGGCCTTGGATTTCCAGTCCCAACCCAGATAATCAGCCAAACCCATAGCTCCCGTTGGATTGCCTTCCATGGCGTGAATCCCGCCGTAGGTGGCGCAGGTTCCGCAAGCAACCACCGCGAGAGCTTTGGGTGCCAGACGGTCAATCCACTCGTTGGTGGTGATGGGCTGGCCGGTTTTAGCATCGGTTCCGAGCGCGGCCCAGTATCCTTGCTTCTTTATCTTTTCGTTGGGGATTGAGCCTTCGACCACAAGCACGAAAGGCTCGAGCTGGCCCTTCTCGGCCATGTACCAAAATTTCAGGAACTCATCCCCGTTCTCGTAGGCCAGGACCGGATTGTGCAAATGCACCTTGGGAAGTCCGGGGATTGCTCCCAACAGAACGTCCTCGATGCTGGGTTGGGTAGCTGCGGTGACTGAAACCGAGTCTCCATCACAGCCCAGACCGGCTGTGATCCAGAGTATGTGTACTTCGGCGACGGGTGATGGTTTCTGCGTGACCCGACCGTATGGGACTGTTTCCGCTGCCATAACTGCGTTCTCCTCTCCCACTCAACTTCTTAAGAACGGAGGCCGAATTCCCGACAAACGGGAACCGCACAATGAGAGCAATCCCTTAGAGCAGTTCTCACCACGCGATCCGGGTTCCCGAATCGGACCTGTGTGCGGCTTAGAATCAAACAATCTCAGGGTAGCGTGCAAGCGGGAGCACCACTTTTTCAGTTCCGTGGTATCACTATTTTTTCCATCGGGGATTCCCTGATGACTGGGGAGTACCTGTCAGAGAAAGATATTGGCAGGGGTCAGGGATCGACGCAGAATTAAAGGCGAATACAATGCGACGCCAAAACATTTCTAGGCGGTTTTTTCATTCATATTCCACTGAATGGCGTGTTGCATGAGCTCGCGGGCACTGCGCAGAGACAGCTTTTCCTTAATGTGGGCCTGGTAAGATTCGACGGTTTTTATGCTGAGGTGCAGTTCTTGAGCGATCTGTCGGGTTCCGTGACCCTCTCCGATCAGGCGGAACACTTCCAGTTCGCGGTCGCTGAGATCGGCAATGGACGAATTTCGCAGAGTGCCGGAGCCGGTGATGTAGTGCTTGAGCATCTTGTTGGCGATGTGGTCGCTCACATAAATCTCACCACTCAGAATGCGGCGCACGGCGACGAGCACTTTTTCCGTGGCCTCTTGTTTCATGATGTAGCCGTTGGCGCCGGCACGGAGGGCGCGTTCCGCGTAGATCGACTCTTCATGCATCGAAAGGATCAACAGCGGCAGAGTGGGATGAGTGGTACGAATGTTCTTCAGCAGATCGAGACCATCGGGGCCATTCAGCGAAATGTCCACGATGAGAACATCGGGCCGAGCTGAGGCCAGCACATGCATCGCGCCCATCGCTTCTTCGGCTTCGCCGCAAACCACCAGATCGGGTTCCCGGTTGATCAGCAGCGCCAGACCCTGGCGCACGATGGGATGGTCATCGACCACGAGGATTCTTTTCTTAGTAACGGCCTGATTTTGCGAGGCCTGGTTCTGCGATTTGTAAGTCACGCTCATGTTTCACTTCATCCCTTCGTCCCGGCCCGGAGGTGAGATCGGAAACAAACAGGTCACCATAGTTCCACCGGTCGGGACGCGCTGCACTTCGAGAGAACCTCCGACCATCCTAGCTCGGTAGTTCATCAGGTGAAGCCCCATTCCTTTATTTCCCGGAACAATGCTACTGATGCCGTAGCCGTCATCCTGGATTGTAAGCGCTCCCTGGTGCTGGTCGGCGGCCAGACGAATGAAGATCTGGCGGGCGTGACCGTGCTTGATCGCGTTGTTCACGGCCTCTCGGGCAATATAGTAAAGATGCGTGGCCACCGTGTCGTCATGGATTAATACCGGAGTAAAACACTGGAACCGGCAGCTGACCGTGAACAAATCTTCCACTTCGCCCGCCCATTGCTGCAGGGCCGACATCAACCCCTGCGCGTCCGACACAACCGGAAGCAATCCGCGCGCCAATTCGCGTGTTTTGTTGATGGCTTCATTGACCAGGTTCACGATCTTGGCGGCGTCGGCGGCCTCGGCCACGCCTCTTTCCATCAGTCTTTGTTCCTGCACCTTGCTCATGAATGCGATGCCGGTCAGATGCTGGCCCAAGCCATCGTGCAGATCTTGTCCAATGCGGCGTTGCTCCCGGGCGCTGATCTCCAGAATCGTTTTCTCCAAATGTTTGCGCTCGGTTATGTCGATGCCGGTGGCGATGATGTAGGTAGGCGTCCCGCCGTTGCCAGGAAGCACCGTGCTTGACCATGCGATCAGGCGGCGAGCGCCGTCCCGCTTCACCAGGTAGGCCTCATAGTCGCTGGGCAACTGGTCCGAACAGAGTTGCTGAAAGACTGACTTGAAACGGTCCACCTCTTCCGGAACCATGAACAAGTCCCAGATCTTCTGGTCGGCCACCTCAGCGAACGAATATCCACTGGTTTGTTCACAAGCCCGGTTGAAGCGGATGATCCTGCCTTCCGAATCCAGCACCACCACCAAAGCGCCCACGGTGTGGAGGATGGCGGAGACCACATTACGTTCTTCTTGCAACGCTTCTTCGGTCCGCTTCAGATCGGTGATATCAAAGCCCACGCCGTGAATGAACCAGGGCTCGCCGTCCTCTTTGCGGATCATCTTGGCTTCGCAATGAAACCAGATGACGCGGCCATCGCGTGCAACCACACGATATGCCGAACGCAACGGATTGCCGGTCAGAAACATCTCAGCCGCTTCGGTGCTCCACCGCTGCTTATCGTCTGGATGGATGTGGCTGTACCAGCGGACCGGATCTTCCAGCCATTCTTCCTGGGAGAAACCGAGCGCGGCTTCAATCTGAGGGCTGACGTAGGCCTCGCCGATCCCACGATCTAGATAGGCCATGAACACTACCGCGGGGATCTGCTCTATCAGCGCTCGATATCTGGCTTCGAGATTGGGGAGCTGTGCATCGTCATCTTTGGACCATCCCTGGTCTGGCCGTTCTGGTGGATACACGACACGTCTCGCAGCCGCGGGATTGTGGTGCCGGCTGAAGACTCCGGCGAGGCCCTGGAGGATTTCTTCAGCTTCGGCGGGATTCAGATCCGGCTCGACAACCGCAGAAGTATGATCGTCAGAAGGACGACCATCGGGCGTGCCGTTGGGATTTTTCGGGCACGAAAACGAAACCATCCTCACCCCTCCAGCGACAGCGACATCACAACTACATGCAAGTCCGCATCGACCTTAAGCCTTTGTACTCTGCCGCGCCTTGCCCCGCGTCGGTTTGCGCCAGCTGGGCTCTTTGTTCAGCGACGACTGCGTGAAGCGGCGCAAGGCGTGAATAGCGCGTCCGTAAGTTTGAACCGCAGCCGACGACAAAAGAGAACCCGGCGGCTGATTCATAAACGGCATGAACTTGTCCGGAAAACCCGGCATGGTACACCCGATGCAGATGCCGCCGACGTTCGGGCACCCGCCAATCCCGCCCATCCATCCACGCTTTCCGACATTGCACTGAACCACCGGCCCCCAACATCCCAGCTTCACAATGCAGAGCGGAGATCCGTATTCTTCGGCAAACTGCGCCTGCTCGTAAAAGCCGCCGCGGTCACAACCTTCGTGCACCGTGTTGCCAAAAAGCCAGGTTGGGCGCAACGCCTCATCGAGCGGAATCATGGGCGCGCGGCCGGATGCCATGTAGAGCAAATACAAGAGCGTTTCCATGAAATTATCGGGCTGCACCGGGCATCCGGGCACGCACACAATGGGAATCTGCGCTTTTGACCTCCACTTCCAGCCCAGATAGTCGGGAAGTCCCATACATCCCGTGGGATTGCCTTCCATGGCGTGAATGCCGCCGTAGGTGGCACAGGTTCCCGCTGCCAACACCGCCCATGCTTGGGGAGCGAGACGCTCGATCCATTCACACGTGGTGATCGGCTGACCGGTCTTCGGGTCGGTGCCGAGGGAAGCCCAATAGCCTTCTTCTTTATTGTGTTCGTTCGGGATGGACCCTTCGACCACCAGAATGAAATTTTCCATCTTCCCTTCAGCCGCGTGATGAAAGGCCTTCATGAAGTCGTCGCCATTCGCCAGGGCAAGGAAGGGATTGTGCAGGGTCACTTTTGGAGTCCAGGGAATTTGCCCGAGAAGGATATCTTCGATACTAGGCTGGGTGGCGGCCGTCATGGCGATGGTGTCCCCGTCACATCCAAGGCCGGCAGTAATCCAGAGAACATCGAGTTCGGGGATGGGACTCTGACTTCCCCGGCGAATCCCGGCCTCCACCATTTCGATTTCTCCTTGGGGCACGCCAGAGACTCCGTTCCGATTCTTTCCTCCCAAATCGAGATGGGAAGAATTCTGGACCGAAGGCTGAGCGGGTAAAGTAACACGTTAGAGTGCACCCTGCTAACCCCGGCATATTTTAGCGGATTCTGTCTCGTTCACGCTCTACAGAAATCGGCAGACCAGCGTGGAAACGATAAAGCACACCCGATCTTTGATGGGCCAGAAGTAAGGCAGAACAATGCGTTTCTTCCGTTTTGCTGTTATTTGGGCTTCTCTTTGTCCGAAAAAGACATCCAAGCGTAAGATCATTGCCAAAGGAGACCTTGTGAAGACATTCTTAACAATCACTAGTGGTGTTGGGATAGCAGCGTTGCTTTTCGCGGGATACGTGTTTCTCACAGCAATTCCAGACATGGGCCGCTACATCAGGATCAGCAGGATGTGAGACAGGCACGGCGTTAGGTTCAGATCCTTCGGTTCAAAACTCGCGGTACAAGGACGGTACAACCAAAGCTTGTTCCATCGCGTTCTCAGTCGTTCCTTACGGGACATTGCAGATCGAACGCTGCCTTGTAATTACAAACGTGATCCAGCGGGTCAGCGCCCTTTCACGGCGCAAACGCGGGTTCAAATCCCGCCGGGGACGCCAAATCAATAGTTTAGTAGAGAAATGTCTGATCTCTATTTAACTCGACGTCCGAAGTCTCTGGCAGAGAGAGGCCCTGAAAGGGCTGGTCGTCGGGGTTCAACTCCTTCCCAGTCCGCTTTCAGTCCGCTTCTGAACGTGCCACAGCAACAAAGTTCCACTGTCACGATAGAAAACTGGGACGGGCAACTCGGCCAGCCATTGCGGCCACACCGCAAGGCTGTGCCTCCCATCTCTTGAACTTGAGAGGCGACTTCAATACTTTCCACTGTTGGAGCGATCATCCCTGCTGCGACCCAAGCAGCTGAACCCTTCTCCCTGGTTGCTCGCAGCGTCATATGAGTGCGACACGTGTCCCAGTACGGGACGCACCACGCAAGGCAACGCCCGAGCAAGCCACCTCCTACTACTGCAATGTCGGGACGCTTCATCGGTAGATCTCCCCACCCTGCTCCACAAATTCCCGGGCCTTTTCTGCCATCCCCTGTTGTTCTTCCGCCGAGCCGTACGTGGCGCGAATCTCTTCTGTAATCTTCATCGAGCAGAACTTGGGTCCGCACATGGAACAGAAGTGAGCGGTCTTTGCCTTCGTGAGGCAAAGTTTCGTCGTGTACTCCCGGGCACGCTGCGGGTCGAGGCTCAAATTGAACTGATCTTCCCAGCGAAGCAAAGCCTGTCAATACGCGCTCACACTTTGGACGAAACTTACCCGATTCCTGGAATATCCTGAACTTGAGTTGAGCAATAATCTAGCGGAGAATTCAATGCGTCCAGTAGCTCTCGGTCGGAAGAACTGGATCCATATAGGCAGCCCACAGGCGGGGCCAAAGGTCGCGGCGACTCTCTCGGTCGTGGAAACCTGTCGGCGTTGAAGCTCTCGGTGCGCGACTATCTGGCCGCGATCCTTCCCGGCGTTGCCGATGTCACAATCCAGCTCCTTCCAGACCTTACGCCCGCTGCGTGGGTCGCCCAGCATTCTGTCGAGTCGAACCAGGGCTATTTGAGTACGAATTCGAGAGCACATGGCCGTTCCCTGGTGTGAGCGGAAAACTCAACCCCGAGCGACGGCAGCTTTGCGGGCGACGAGGATATAGCCTTTGGGCTTGGCATCCGCCTCGATCGCGGCTAAGTGTGCACGTCCCGCCGCCGTTTGCCCCGCCTTCATTTCGATTTCAGCGAGCGCGAGACGAGCATCGAGTTCAATTCCCTGATAACCCAGCTCTCGCGACTTCGCGATGATGTCAGCCAGCTCTTTGCGTGCCGCAATCGCGGCCCGGGAGTGGGCAACGCTTTGGTCTGCTGTCTCGATGCGGGCTGCATTGATAGCCGTCCGCCAGCGAATCTCTGGATTCTGGCTCTTGGCCGCGAGGGGCCGCGCGTGTTGCATCGCTTCGGTCGCCGCCGCTGCTTTACCTTCCGCGAGCAGCGCGCGGGCGAGGATGCACCAAGCCTGAGTTTCGTCGTCGCGGGCTTTTTGTTTCTGAAAAACCTCGAGAGCTTGCCGGACTGCAGCTTCTTGTTGGGCGGGAGAGCGGGCCTCTTCGAGCGACAACTCCGCGAGCCCGAGCTGAGCCTCAGCGACCATTATCTTATCGCCTCTGGAAGTCCGTATCGCCAGCGATTGTTCGTACATCTTACGGGCACCCGGAAGATCGGCCTCCTGGAGCAGCAGGTCTCCCAACGCCCCCGTGGCATACGACACCCCCAATTGATCACTCTTTTTCTGCCACATCGTGAGGGATTGTTCGAATCCCTGCCTGGCGCCCGCCGAGTCCCCCTGCTAGACCGACGAGAGCGGGATATCCGGTGTTGTCCTCGAGCTCCCAGGCCTGGAGGGACTCTTCATAGAGTTGGATCGCGCCTGGCAGATCCCCTTGATCCAGCCTGTCGCCGGCAAGGTTCCCGATAGCTATAGACAGGCTCCTCTTGTCATCAATGCGCCGCCAAGTGGAGAAATTCTTCCGTCCGGGTCATACAGCGCACCTGATCAGCTCGTGGATCCCAGCTCTAGAAGGCGTTCAGGACAAGCTCGCACGGGGGCGCGAAAGTTGCCGATGTGGGATGTGGCAAAGGAGCCTCCACGATCCTCAATGGCGAAGGCGTTTCCCAATCGCACATTTACGGATTTGATTATCATGACCAGTCCATCGAGATGGCGCGCGATTCTGCCGAGCGCGCAGGGGTTACCGATCGAGTCACCTTCCAGGCAGCCAGCGCCAAGGAATTCCCCGGCACAGATTACGACTTCGCGTCTGTGTTCGATTGCCCGCATGACATGGGCGATCCTGTGGGCGCTGCGGCTCACGTCCGCCGTGCATTGAAGCACGACGGGTCGTGGATGATTGTTGAACCATTTGCAAATGATGAACTTCAAAACAACTTCACTCCAGTGGGTCGAGTCTATTGTTCCTTTTCTACCTTACTCTGCACCCCCTGTTCTCGCTCACAAGAGGTTGGTCTCTGTCTCGGCGCCCAGGCTGGCGAGAGGAAGATGAGGGAAGTTGTAAATTCGGCGGGGTTTTGTCGTTTTCGGCGTGCCACCGAAACACCGTTTAACTTGGTCCACGAGGCGAGGCCATGAGCCAGTCTTTGATTGGAAGAACTCAGAATCCCAAGCGCGCCTGAAACCCAATCAGGCGTGGAGTGCTATCGCCACCCAGGCCGACGCCCAGCAGGCCACTCGGCGGCGAAGTTGTAACCTTCAGAGCGGTGGCATTTCAAGGGGGAGGGGCCGGTTCGCCCATAGGCTTCGGCTCATTCGGCGGCTTCCGGAAACTTTGGAAGTTTCTTGATATCCTCCATTTCGTGTTGTATCACGAGCTTAGCGTGCAAATTCCGAACGATTTGCTTGATCCTTTGAAGGCTGGCTAACGACTGTGCACGATCTGTATTCCAAGCTGGCAAGCCATCCGACTCATAGTTTTCTCGAAAGTGTGCCACATCCCCACTGAGCACAACATAGCCAGATTCGGAGAGTTTTACTAAGAGGCCGTGATGTCCTGGCGTATGCCCCGGTAAATCCAGCATGACCACTGAGCCATCTCCGAAAACGTCGCGGTCCCCGGTCACTTCGTCCAATTTGCCAGAACCGCTTAGCCAATAGGTAAGTGCTTTGGCCAGGGGATTATTCGGTTCCCTTAAAGCTTCCACATCACGATGCCCCAACAGCAACCGTGCCCGGTGGAAATCATCGGCTTGGCCGGTATGATCATAGTGGTAGTGGCTGATCCCGATGACTGTGATTTGTCGTGAATCGAGGCCAAGCTGAGCTAGTTGGTTAAGGAGTGACGAGGAGAGGGTCTCGCCTGTTGAGTCTTTGCCCTGAATCGGCAGGCCCAAATCGCTTTTTGGGAGACCAGTGTCCCAGAGCATGTAATCGTCGCCATGTTTGATCAGGTAGCAGCTGGCTGTGAGGAGTTTTGAGCGTTCAGTATAGGCGTAGGTATCGGAGTAGTCGTTCAGATCATCCACTTGTATCGTGCCACAGTCCAGGCGCCAGAGCTTCACAACGGGGCCGTTGCCCGCATTTGCTTGAGCAAAAGTCAACGCAAACATTGTCCAAAGTACCAACACAACCTGCCTCTTTTGCATATCTGGATCTCCCGAAGTTATTCCGCCCTTAGGACTTGCTCGCCCGTCTCGCTCAACTATGGCCAGCACTTTCCCGCTGTTGTGCAATCCACAACTCAGTACGGGTCTCAAGGAGATCTAAAGGCATGCTTCCGCCGCTCAGCATTTCATCGTTGAACGTACGAATGTCGAACTTGGAGGCCAACTCTCTGCGACCGCGTTGACGGAGTTCGAGAAACTTGAGTTGTCCGATTCTGTAACTGAGGGCCTGTGCCGGCCAAGCAATATAACGATCAGTTTCTGATTGGATAGTAGGCTCGTCGGCTACACCTGCTTTGCGCATGAACTCCACGATCTGAGCGCGCGTCCATCCCTTAGAATGAATTCCTGTATCGACAACCAAGCGAACGGCACGCAGAAGCTCGGAAGAAAGTCGTCCGTAATCTGAAACCGGATCTTGGTAGAACCCGACTTCTTTACCAAGTTGCTTAGCATATAGCGCCCACCCTTCAACGAAGGCGGTGAAACCTAACCCCTGTTGCCGAAACTTGGGAACTCCGGTGAGCTGTCGTTGGATTGATAGTTGCATGTGATACCCAAGGATACCTTCATGGTAGGCGATGGCCTCGTCGTTTACCAGTGAGCGGTCATTCTTTGCGATCACCAGCATCTCGGCCTCGATGCGATCCATCTCACGCAGCCCGAGTTGGTGTATCTCATCTGCGGTCATATGCGTGGTTGTGCGCTCATAGATATCATTCTGGTAGCGCTTCTCGCCGTTGGGCAGGGAGGTTACCGAGAGCGGGATAGGTCCGTGAGGCGCGTACTCTGTCCGCACAAAATCAGCGAAGGACCTATAAGCTGGGATTACATAAAGCAGGCGCCGGTGAACGCCGAGTCGACGAGCAGCTCCTGCTTTGTTACCGTTGCTTTGCTCGAGAGCTTGGGAAATCCGAAACTTCTCGCACTCTGCTACCGAATCGTGTAGCGGAAGTTTTGCCAAGGCCTCCATCCAGTGTCCGTTTGTTTGAACAGGCTGTTGCTCGAATTGCAGATGCTCGGCTAAGATCACGCGGCCATTGGCCTGCAACAGCGCTCGTTCAACACATGCTCCAGTTCACGGACGTTCCCGGGATACGAATACTGTCGCAGCGCGACCAGCGCCCCCTGGCTTCGAGGCTTCAGGGCGGATGCTTTTGGCCCGGTCGAGGGCTTCCGCCACGCTAAAGCAAACATTTTGAGGTCCGAGATGGCCGTGAAGTCCCGCCTCTTGCATCCGCTTCGCTGGTTGTTCTCTGGCTCCGCAAAGAATGAGTTTTCGTCCAGATTCGTGCACTTGGTCGGCGAATTTCTCCAATGCCTGAAGGCCAGTGGAATCGATCGCAGTCATGTTTCGGAGCCTGAGGATAACGATGGGTGGAAGCTCGTGCAGACGAGAAACAATCGCGTCGAGTTTGTCTGTTGCGCCGAAGAGAAAGGGCCCATGGATTCTGAAGATGCTGACGTAGGAGGGGATTTCTTTGTGCTGCAAGATATGAACGTGACCCTCTCGAATGTATTCCGCCGTCACTTCTGACACCGTGGTAGTTTGCGTAACTTTACGTATGTACACCAAAGCAGCCAGAATCATGCCCGCCTCCACGGCGACCGTCAGATCGGCAAAGACCGTAAGAAGAAAGGTCACCAGCCATGTTCCAATCTCGAACCGAGATAGTTTCAAAAGTTCAGGAATCTCACGCCATTCGCCCATGTTGTAGGACACAACTAAGAGAATGGCCGCCAGAATCGATAGCGGAATAGATCGAGCAAGGGGTGCGGCGAAGACAACAATTGCCAAGAGAGTCAGCGAGTGAATAATCCCGGCCACCGGAGTCTTGGCACCAGAGCGGATGTTGGTAGCGGTTCGGGCGATGGCTCCGGTAGCCGGAAGTCCGCCGAATAGAGGAGACAGAATATTGGCAATCCCTTGGCCCACGAGTTCGACGTTTGGGTTGTGCTTATCCCCGCTCATGCGGTCGGAAACCACTGCGGACATCAGCGATTCAATTGCACCCAGCATGGCAACTGTGATCGCCGGTGAAATTAGCGGTCGTACCAGGTCCAAACGAAAATGAGGGATCTTGAGAGTTGGGAATCCCGACGGAATACCACCGAATCGGGTGCCGATCGTAGCGACAGGAAGTTTGAAGATGACAACCACCGCCGTTCCCAGGAACAGAGCGACGATATAACCGGGGACTCTCTTCACGAAGACCATGAAGAGAATAATCACTGCGAGCCCGCTAACCGCTAGGGATGTTTCCAACGGCGAAAACGATGAAAAGTTGTGAGCCAGGGTCACAATGCGCGAGGCAAATTCACCTGGAACATTATCAATCTTGAGACCAAAGAAATCCTTGATTTGAGTGCTGGCAATGATGACGGCAATGCCGTTCGTGAAACCGACGACTACAGGACGCGGGATGAACTTGACCGCCGTGCCCAAACCGGTCGCTCCCAATATCAATAGGAGAACGCCAGCCATCATGGTGCACATGAACAACCCATCGATACCGTATCTCGCAATAATTCCAAACACGACGACGACAAAGGCGCCAGTGGGACCACCGATCTGGGTTGAGGAGCCTCCCAAAGCAGAGATCGCGAAACCGGCGACGATGGCGCAATATAGGCCCGCTTGTGGTGGAACGCCGGACGCGATCGCGAAGGCCATTGCCAATGGGAGCGCCACGAGGCCGACGGTAATCCCGGCTAGAAGATCTGACGCGAACAGTCGTGGCGTGTAAGATTTCAGACAGACGACAGATTTCGGAAGCCAATTACCCATCTTGTATTTCCCTAAACGGGCGCCACGCCTTTAACTATCCATTTGGAGTGTACTTGGAGTCCGCCTGTCGACGGGCTTTATTTAGTGAGAGTGGCTTGTTCTTCCGGATAAGACTCTTAATTTGTCTCGCGAGCAAGAATCTCTAAGCAAGAGTGACGAAGTCTATTGCTTCGGTGTTCTGCTTGACGTACTCGATGAGCCGCTCCGACGGAGATTTTGTCGCTAAGAATAGTTTGGGAAGTCTGCCCGTGCTGGACCTGCAAGGCGGTGGGTTCGGCGAGAGCCGATCGAGTTATTTCCTGTTCCGTTCTCCGCGAATCTATGGAATACTGCGGTCGCTATGTGGTCTGTCGGGCTCCAAAAGCGAAGCGTTTTCGGATAATAAAAAACGTACAATGGATCGGGCAATGGGGCCTTTTTCGCCGTTCCGGCACTTCCTAAATTAGAATCAATAACTTACGTGCTGTCAACATAGCGATTAGTTCGACTCCCGTCGCCTCCATTTTGTTCTACGTTATATAAGTGTGACTCTCCCGATGAACGCGTGTTGCCTTCTTGACTTCTCGCTGCTATTTGCCCCTGAGTTGGAATAAGCCAGTTCGATGGCATGCGGGGCGCACTGCAGTTTGATGAAGATTACTTGAAGCCTTGTTTTCTCCCTCGAGTCTGAAACCTTTTCCCGTTTTGGCACCCTGAGTGATCCCGGACCACATTGTTTTGTGATCTGGAACCAGACCTGCGTCGGTCTGCCAGCAGACAATCGGCCTGTAGGCGCCCCTCCCACAATCAATCGACGGCCGAGACCATTCACACCAGACTGGTGGCGCTGTTTGATTCTTGCGAGATGAGCAATTGTGAACAGTCCTGGAATTGCAAGTCACATTAGAATTTCTGCAATTTCCAGGAAATCAAACCGGTGACTAGGGAGGTCTCACCCTTGCTGAATGACATGAAGCTGAGGGACTCAAACCTGTGAGCCACAAACTTTGTCACAAAGCCTGTCGAGTTTTTCTGGTCTCGGCGCTATGTCTTTTCGTTGCGGTAGCTTTTGCCGTCGGCCAGGCTAGCCAGCAGGCTGCTGGTAAGAACGCCCAAGGGATCTCGCATACAACTTCAACAGCGTGATTCAGAATGCTCTGATCTGTTTCAACGACGCGCCGCCGACCGGAGCAGTTCTTCCCTTCGTGGCCAACGCCGACAACAATAATTGTGGAGAAAACGATACTTCGAATAACCTGATGGCCAACTCGTACTACACCAACCACACTAGTTTCGGAATGGCGACCGTCAGATTCAAGCCCGCGAAGCGGGTGCTGGCCAATGTCGGCTACAGCATCACCAGTGTTGCCGGCATCGTGCCGCAGTTTAATATTCTGCAGCCTCTTGGCACGTTGCAGTACAAGTATCAGCTGCCCGTAGCCAACCTGAGCGTGGATATCGGCCACAGGCTGGCCTTCAACATGGGCTGGAATTATTACCAGTACGGGGAAGGTTCGTTTGTCGGCCCGACAGCGCCGCGGTATTTTCACGCCAACTCGGTGGCCGAGTCCTAGCGTTACTCATTCTGATGCTCTTGTTTTCAGGGCGGGAAAAAAAAGAGATGTATCGTAAGAACGCTTTCGGAGTTGTTGTAGTTAGCAAATCGAGGACGCGAATACAAATACAGAACCGAATGGAGCTTAAAGATGAAAACAAATAGAACGCAGGTGTTCGCCAGGGTAGCGGCTATTTCCGTCGTGTGTGTTCTCTGCTTGTCGGCGCAAGCGCAGGACGTGGGGGGAACGCTTTACAAGGCAAAGTGTGCCATGTGCCATGGCGCCGACGGAACAAAAATAGCCGCCCACAATCTCCAGGGAGCCGGCGTGCAGGGAATGTCAGACGCGGATCTTTCAGCCCTCATTACGAACGGCAAGGGCAAAATGCCCGCGTCAAAATCCCTGACGCCGGAGCAGGTTACAGGGCTGGTGGCTTATGTCCGTACGCTCAAGAAGTAGCCGGACACACTGCCCCGTCATCAAGATCGTAAGGACAAGGTTGTGAAGAATTGTTCACGAGACGCGGAGAGATCCGCCGCGAGCCCAAACGTGTCGGCTGCGGCACCTAAGAGGAAAGTGAGTAGCCCTCTCCAGTGAATCTGCGAGATCGCATCCGAGACTGGTCGCAGCCCATCTATTTTCTGGGCCAGAATTCCCTCTCGCTCACCGGTGCGGTGATCACCACGAGCGCGGCGCTGACGACGATCGCCTTCTGGTTCTACGAGATATTGCTGCCGGGACCTCCGCATCCCTATATCGGTATCCTGGTCTTTCTCACACTCCCCGCCATCTTTGTGCTAGGCCTCCTGCTAATTCCTCTTGGAATCTGGCTCAAGCGACGAGGTCTGCGCGAAACTGGGCAACTGCCGGCGATCTTCCCCGCGGTTGACTTGCGCCTGCCCATGGTTCGACGCACCTTGGAGTGGGTGGCTCTGGCCACCGGAGTCAATCTCCTTATTATCGGCACCGCATCCTACCGCGGCGTGGAGTACCTGGATTCGACGAATTTCTGCGGAACGACGTGTCACGTCATGCTTCCGGAGAATACCGCATACCACGCTTCCCCGCATTCGCACGTGGCTTGCGTGGACTGCCACATTGGCCCTGGACTGCCTTGGATGGTGCGAGCCAAAGTGAACGGCTTGCGGCAGGTTTATATGGTCGCCACTCATGCCTATCCGCGCCCCATCCCTTCGCCGGTAAAGGACTTCCGACCGGCCGGCCAAACCTGCGAACAATGTCACTGGCCTGGCCGTTTCGCTGGCGACAAATTGCTAGTTCGTACCAACTACACGGAAGATGAAAAAAACACACCGCAGACAGACGTTGTGATGCTGAAGGTGGGAGGAAGCAATGGCCAGGGAGTGAGCGGAATCCACGGGCACCATCTAGCTGACGCGGCTCGTATCCGCTACGTTTCAACCGATCCCCAGCGGCAGACGATTCCGGCCGTGTATTACACCGACGATAAAGGAAAGACCACCGAATTCCTTTCCAGTGACGCCAAGCCAACCAAAGAACAGCTGGACCGAGCAGAGCATCGCGTGATGGATTGCCTGGATTGTCACAACCGACCTGCGCACGCCTCGGAGATGCCGGAAAACGCGGTGGACAAGCAAATGTCGATCGGGAGCATCAGCCCCGATCTTCCGTACATCAGGAAAAAAGCGGTCGAGGTACTTAAGGTGAATTACACTACTCGCGAAGTAGCTCAGCAGAACATCACTAGCGAGATAACCAGCTTTTATCGGACTAATTACCCCGAAATCGCTCGAACGCGGAGCACCGCAGTGCAGCAAGCCAGTCAGGAAGTGGCGAATATCTACCTGCGAAACATCTTTCCAGACATGCGTGTGACCTGGGGCACACACCCGAACAATCTCGGGCATACGGACTCTCCGGGCTGTTTCCGCTGCCATGATGGCAACCACGCCAGCGCCGATGGCCAGACCATCACCAATGACTGTTCCGCGTGCCATCAAATCGTCGCATCGGGAGAAAACAATCCCAAGATCCTGACGGATCTGGGAATGAAGTAGGAGAAAGCGTTGGAGTCTGCAAGGAATAACGGCGCTCGGCGTATGTGGATAGGAGCAACAGGACAATTCCGTCGGTTCGCTTCAAATTCAATGAGCGCATCCGAGATTGACGGTGGATGCGCTCATCCGACCTGCATAAGCGTCGATCGCACCGCACAGGAGATCGAACGAAGGCGCTGCGGATGCTCCAATTCCCCGTAAAGCCCTAATTTCATCGGAAAGCATTTTCATCTCTGCCCAGGCTACTCGTGCATGTTCGGTAAAATAGTGCTTACCTCGCTCGGATGCAAAGAACCGGCGCCAGTAGGCGATTGCGATACCCCTCGGCATCCAATCGAAGATGGCCCGTAGGTTGATCGGCGGAGGCGGAAGGCCGAGGGTTCGGAGCGACCGTAGTCCTTCGCGGACGCCGTTGACGAACAAGACCATGGTTTCTGAGGACCGCGCCAATTGGTAGTAGTCAGCGCCAGCACAATAAAGCGCTCCGCACACAGCGGTCACGAACACTGCATGAGTTTTCAGCCAAGCATCCATGTTCTGGCTCAGGGCAACATTGAATCCGCTTTCCTTCAGCATGGCTGCGATTTCCCGAATGCGAGGTGTAGGTGGGCCCTCGATTTCGCCGAGCGTCGTGGGCTGTTGCGGAATTAGCAAGTACTTAACGACATTGCCCTGGCGGGAACCGCTGGCGCCGGCAAAACCCAACAAGACGCGCTCGCGTCCGACGGCGGCAACTAACTGGTCGGAACCTCCGGCGTGATTGTGCATGAACAAGACCGACCGGATGCCCCGCGCCGCTGAAAGGGCTGGTAACACGTCTCCAATCTGCTCCCGGCGCACGGGGACCATCGCTAGATCGTATTCGTCGCAAGGAGCGAGTTGGTCGACAATCGGAACGCGTGTCACAGTGCGGCGTTTCGACATTCTGTCTTCGAGGATTATCCCTTGAGCCCGCAGGTCGGCGAGCCTGAGTCCACGCGCCAGCACGCTCACGTCATGCCCGGCCTCGAACAATCGCGCGCCATAGAGCGCCCCCTGCACACCCGCGCCATAGACGAGAATTTTCATCCTCAGTTTCGAGTTGCGGAGAGTTCCAACTTAAGTCGCCTCAACATCTCCAGCGTAAATGAATTCCGCTTGCCGAAATAACCGGATTCGGGTCTTCAAATCCGGCGCATTCTCCGCGTTCGCACACGATCACGAAATACAAGCTCCAATTGACGAGGGTAAGAATCGATTCGTCCGCCAGTCCAAGTGTTCCGTTGCGCGTGGACTCAAGCTACGGGGCTTGAACTCTTACCCCGATGGGACTTTCACCCACTGTTCATGGCAGCCTTCGCTGGACGCACACTCCCCATTACTCATCTTTGGATCTTTGGATCACTGGATCACTCCTCACAGATCTCTTGCGGAAGTTGCACCTGCGGTTGCGAAGTGCTGATCTACTTCCGAGCGCTGGTTCTTCGTTTTGATCGGCGCGAAGTCAAGGACCACGCGTGACGGCACCTCGCCGTGTTCAAGGCGCTCGAAGAGTTGGTTGATCGAAGACAGGGGCTGCAGCTCGATATCGGCTTTGACCTTGCCGCCGACAGCGAAGGAGAGGGCTTCGGCCATATTTTGGCGCGTGCCGACGAATGAACCGCGGATGGTTATACAGTTCGCTACCACATCGAAAAGCGGAACTGGGAATTCGCCCGGCGGCAGTCCGACCAATACGCAAGTGCCACGCTTGCGGGTCATGCCCACGCCCTGCTTGAACGCGATGAGCGAAGGCGCCGTAATCAGAACGCCGTGAGCTCCGCCGCCGGTCGCCTTCTTAACCGCGGCTGCCGGGTCTCCCGTCTTGGCATTGATCACGAAATCGGCGCCAAGGCGCGTGGCATGGGCCAGCTTGCCGTCGTCGATGTCGATGGCGCAGACCAGTAGTCCCATGGCCTTCGCATATTGAATAGCCAGGTGACCGAGTCCGCCGGCGCCCGAAATCGCGATCCATTCCCCGGGCCGTGCCTCGGTCTCCTTGATCCCCTTGTAGGTCGTGATCCCAGCGCAAATCAACGGCGCGGCATCCGCAGCCGTGAGGCCGGTAGGAATATGAGCCACATAATTTGGGTCGGCGAGGAGGTATTCGGCAAAGCCGCCGTTCCTGGTGTAGCCGCCGAACTGCGCCTGAGCGCAAACCGTTTCCCAACCAGTCAAGCAGTATTCGCAGTGACCACACGCCGAGTAGAGCCATGGCACCCCGACCCGGTCGCCCTCCTTCACCAGTGTCACGCCCGATCCAACCGCAGTGACCAGACCGATCGCCTCATGGCCAGGTATGAACGGGAGTGTGGGCTTCACCGGCCAGTCGCCGTGGGCCGCATGGAGGTCGGTGTGGCATACGCCGCAAGCTTCAGTCTTGACTAGAATTTGGCCCGCGCCGGGAGATGGAACGTCCCATTCCAGGAGTTCCAACGGTTTCCCGAATTGCTGAACGACCGCAGCGTGCATCTTGGGCGACATGGGATAGCTCCTCATTTTCGTCTGTCAGGAGATTCGAGCTTAACAACGGACCTCTCGTTCTTCTGAGCAAGAGTGCTCACTCCTCCGCCTGTTGGGCGTACTTTCTGCAAGAGGGAAATATGGATCACAATGAGTCCGTCCGGAAATTTGAACACTTGACGGAACGTCGTCGGACTTAGAGTGAAAGGCAAGAATGTCGCCGCTAGGGTTCTCCAAAACAAGCAGGTCAGCGTGGCTCGTCTCCAAGAGCGATTCGGACCCGTCGTCAACCGTGAGCCGGTCGTTTGTCGACATCAGGGCCTTAAGGCTCGGTTGATTCGCGATCAACGCCGCGCTCTGTTGCGCCTGATCGGAGCGTGCCTCTTCGATCTGGGTATAAAGAGCGGACTCGGCCCGAAGCGTTGATACTAGATCTTCGCGGACGTGAATACGCATTCGTGCCTGGACAAGTGTCAGCACCGCCGCCGTTAGCAAAAAGAGGACGGCAAACATGGACACGAGAAGCTTGGTCCGGAGATGTCGAAAGAGTCTCTAGACACGTTCTAAGAGCTTAAGGAACGGCGTCAGCCACCGCCAGACACTCTGGTAACCCATTTGCCTAGGTCGATCACAGCGGTAACCTTGCCGGACCACCTGCTTCACGACAATACAGAGAACAAATGAGAACTGTCCGTTCGCGAACGAGACGAACACGCCGGTCGCGCCGGTCGCTGCTGCGTTGACAGTGTCTCGTGTACTCTTGCAAGATTAAAAGCCCGACGTTTGGAAAATCGTCAGGGCTAGAACGTGTCTCGTGCGAATCAAATCTCGGAGTGGATCGCAAAAAGAGGTATGAGGTCCACGCTTCTGGGAATTCTGGTGAATCTTGGCTTGTCGGCTGCCAAGATTTCTGCCGGAGCGGTGGGTCACTCTTTCGCCTTGGTAGCCGACGGCTTGGAGTCTGCTGCTGACGTTCTCAGCGGTCTCGTGGTGTTTTTCGGTTTGAAGATCGCGATCAAGCCTCCAGATCGGGATCACCCTTACGGGCACGGCAAAGCCGAACCGATAGCCGCGCTCTGCGTGGGTCTCTCGCTAGTCGCTGCCGCTCTAACGATCATGGTGGAAAGTATTCATGAAATCCTGACTCCCCACCGGCTACCTGCCCCATATACGTTGGTCGTGCTCGCCGGTGTGCTGATCGTCAAAGGGCTTCTGTTTAGACATGTCGGAAGCGTCGGTGACTCGATCGGAAGCCTGGCGGTAAAGAGCGACGCTTCGCACCACCGCAGTGACGCGATCACCTCAGCCTTTGCATAGGGGTGTCCCGCGATTCTGGTTCCCGCGATAATGCCGTTAGCTCGCGATCCCGAGGAACGCATCGAATAATCACAATGAAGCCGATTCACGTTTTCCGAATCCGCATGGTGCATGTGATTCCCCAGCGCGGCAGTTGGTTTATTGGCCGTAATTTCGCGAACCTGGAGTAATATGCTGCAAACAATCAAGTATCGTCCGACCGCACGCTCGCGTCGCGCCGTTAGGTCGATCGTTGCAACTGTCGCGCTATCCTTAATCGGAGTGGTTTCGTGGGGGCAAAATTCGATGCCGCCCCAGCCGCTGAAAACTCCGGCGCAACAGAGTTCACAACCCTCACCGAATACCTTGCCGCCGACGCAACTCGATGGCGCCGCCGTGCTGCATCACCTGAACCAGGTCATCAGTTGGTACCGTCATTCCACTACGGGCGTTCAGTCTGTCGGATTGTCCAGCGACGCCATCTATCAGGACAATGCGCAGAGTCTCGAAGGTGAGGTTGTGCGGCTCGCATTTCAGTCCGCGAAGGCCGAGGGCGAGCTGATCGGGGCCCAGCAGAAAATCAGCGGTGCAGCCCAGCCTTCCGGCGAATCGACTCAGCAGCAGAAATTGGCCGAGATGCAGGCAAAGACTTCTTCCCAGATCGATAAATTGCAATCGCAGATCGAAATTCTAAACGCGCAGATTGCAAAAATACCGGCCGCCCGGCGAGGCAACCTCATTTCACAGCGAGACGCCCTTCAGGGCCAATTGGAACTACAGAAGGCTCTCCTCGATGCCATTCAAAAAATGGCGGTGTTCGTGGAAAGCAACGGCGAGATCGCCGGTGGACTCGAAGGCAGTATCAATCAGCTGGCCCGATCCATCCCCGAGCTTTTGGGTTCGAGCACAAACCCTCAAAAGACGGTCGGTGCGCCTATGCCAGCTAAACCTTCGCTCGCCAACTCCGGCGGTCTGATCAGCGAGGCAATGACGCTGTATGACTACATGAGCGCCGTGCACAGGATCGATGGAGCCATCAACGAAACCAACTACGCGCGCGTGGCGGCGGACCAGTTGCAGACCCCGCTCCGCAACGCGTTGCGGGCAACCATTCAGCAGAGTCAGAACCTGGCCAATCAGCCGCCAGCCACCGGTCCGGAACAGCTTCAAACGGAACGGCAAGACTTCCATGATCTCACCGAGCGCTTCAAACAGCTCTCCGGTGCACTTCTCCCGCTCAGCCAGGAAATCGTCGTGCTCGACAACAGCAAGACGAATTTTGAGGAATGGCGCAATTCGATTGCCCGCGAATCGAAGTACCTTCTTCGCTCCGTACTCTTCCGAGTGGGTGGAATTGTCCTGGCCCTGGCGGTGATTCTGGTTCTCTCGGAAATCTGGCGCCGTATCACGTTCCGGTATGTAAGCGAACCTCGCCGCCGAAGGCAGTTTCTGGTCCTGCGCCGTGTAGTGATCGGTTTCTTAATTGTGATTGTCCTAACCGTGGGCTTCGTCAGCGAGTTCAGTTCTCTGGCCACATTTGCCGGATTCATCACCGCTGGCATCGCCGTAGGGTTGCAAGCCGTCCTTCTTTCCGTTGCCGCGTATTTCTTTATCATCGGCCGGTATGGCATCCGGGTCGGCGACCGAATCAGCGTTGCTGGTATCACCGGCGACGTTGTCGATATCGGTCTTGTGAGGTTGTACCTGATGGAACTGGCGGGTACGGGATTGGATTTCTACCCCACGGGACGCATCGTTGTGTTCTCAAATTCCGTTCTTTTCCAGACGGGCACACCGCTCTTCAAGCAGATTCCAGGAACCGAGTACGCATGGCACGAGGTCGTGGTGATGATTGCGCCGGACGGAGATCATAAGACAGCGCAGGGGAAGCTGGTGGCAGCCGTAAACTCTGTCTATTCGCAATATCGAGAGGAGATCGAACGCCAGCACCATGCCATCGAGCGCCATGTCGATATTCAGGTGGAGGTGCCGCGCCCAGAGGCACGTCTTCAGTTCGCAGATGCGGGCCTGGAACTGCTGGTGCGCTACCCAGTAGAGATCCGCAAGGCGCCAGATATTGACGAGGAGATGACAAGAAAAGTCCTGGATCTAATCGAAACCGACGAGGCGCTGAAAGCCGCCGTCTCAGGTAATCCAAAAATCCGCTCGGCAGTGAAAGGATGAAACGGTGGCACGGACTAAATCCGTCCTTCCGCGAAATCCCTCATCAATCCCTGACATCTCTTGCGACAAGTTAAGCAAGGGGCTTCAGTATTTTCTTGGCTCCATATTTGTCGGCATCGAGGAGATCATGAATCCAACGTCTGCGTTTGTCCTCACTGCAGAATTCCAACCCGCTGCTCGCAATCCTGTGGGCCGGATTCACGTGCGGCACGCTGGACATGAGCGCCGCGCTCGTCGTCTACCGGTATTTCGGATGCCCGCCGATGCGCTTGCTGCAAGGGATCGCCGCCGGCGTTCTGGGCTCGCGCTCCTTCCAAGGCGAGCTTCCAACGGTGTTGCTCGGCCTTTTCTGTCATCTTTTCATCGCATTTTCTGCCGTCACCGTCCACCTTACGGCGAGCCGCTGGATTCCTTTCCTTCCAGCGCACGCCATAATCTCCGGTGTTTTCTATGGCGTGGCTGTTTACTTCTTCATGAATCGCGTCGTGGTCTCCCTTTCGGGCGCCATACCGTATCCGTTCTCTTTTCAGCTGTTGGTTATCGGCGTCGTCATACACATCTTCTGTGTTGGATTGCCCATCGCCCTAGTAGTACGACGGTGCTCGGTAACACGGGTTCAAATACCGTCGGGGACGCCAACCTTATCAACCACTTGCAAATCCCCCCGAATTTTGTACCTCCGTTAATGTCCGATAAGCCTGGGTGCTTGTTTTTTTCATCGCGCAAACCAAGCGAGACGCGCAGAGCCGAGTTGTGATCTTGCTGCTCGACAAAATCCCTAAATCGTTAGCCTGCTCGCCAGCCCCACCCCTTGGGGCCTTCTTCCCGAACTCCACAAGGCCATTCTTTGCTACATTATTGAGAGGGCTGTTTGGGAAGGGAGGAGACAGATGTCAAAGCGACATCAAATTGCGGACGCATATGCATTCAAGTCTGCTGTTCTCTTTTTGGCGGTTGCCGTTTTCAGTTGGGGATTGCAGGCAAAGCTGTCCCTTTACAAGACGCCGCAATCTCCATCCACCATCACAGTTGCCAAACTTTTGACGGAGAGGCGTTCCGCCCAAACGGTGGCCTTGCTTGGAAAGGCCCTCAAACCAGATACGGCTCGGCAGACGTTGAACCTGATTCCGCTGTTGGCTTTTGCCCAGGCGATTTTGTTTCTTACATTCAAGTTTTACCAAGTTGACGTGAACTTCTGCCGGTCTCGCAGACGGAACTTCCACGATCCGCACCTCACCCAACGTCCTCCTCCCGCCTTCTTTTAGTCCCTCCACGGCGATATATTTTTAGGCACACCCAGCCTATTCGTAAACATCGAAATCGAATAGGACAGTTGGGGTGATCGCGGTTCCCTTTAAGGAGATGTACTGTCGTCGATTCCAATCCCGAACTTGCGGGATTGAAAGTAGGTGGCTCCATGCATCGTAAGCGAATCCTTTGGATTGCGGGGCTTCTCTGCCTTTTATTGGCAACTCTCTTCTTGATCATTCGAAGTCACTATGGTAAACGTCTTGCCGACCAACCGAGGGCGGCCGCAGTCGTCGCGGTCGAACGTGGCAATCTGGCCAGTTCGCTTACGGTTGCCGGTCAATTTCAGCCTTATCAACAGGTCGATCTTCACGCCAAAGTCTCGGGATATATTCGTTGGATCAAAGTTGATATAGGCGACCGCGTTCGTCTGGGCCAAGTCCTGGCTCTGCTGGAAGTTCCAGAATTGCAGGACCAAGTGGAGGGCGCTCAGGCCGAGGTCCGCCACAGCCAATCTGATATCACTCGCGCACAAAGCGAGGTCGTCAGCGCCGAGTCGACGTACTCCGCGGTGCACGCTGAGTACACCCGTCTGGAAGAAGCTTCCAAAGAAAGACCGGGGCTGATCGCGGAGCAGGAGTTGGATGACGCACGAGCCCAAGACCGGCAAGCCGCGGCACAGGTCGGCGTCGCGAAGGCCTCCCTGGATGCCATGCAGCAACAACTCGGCGTCTCCCGCGCGACCCGCAGTCGTCTCGAAACGATGTCCAGATACGAGCAGATCGTCGCCCCGTTTACAGGAGTGGTCACAAAACGCTACGCCGATACCGGTTCGCTGATTCAAGCCGGACAGGATAACAACACGCAGACACTTCCTGTCGTAGAAGTGGCCGAGAGCGACCTGCTCCGTCTGCGCATGCCCGTGCCAGAAAGCGACGTACCCTACATTCAGGTCGGTGGAGATGTGCAGGTAAAAGTGAGCGCGACCGGACGCACATTTGCAGGCAAGATCGTTCGTTTCTCGCGCGCGCTTGATACCAACACCCGAACCATGCTGAGCGAGGTCGATGTCCCCAATCATGATCTGAGTCTTAGTCCAGGGATGTACGCAGAGACGACGATTCAACTCCAGCAGAAGAAAGACGCTCTTATTTTGCCGGCGCAGGCCGTGGTGCAAAATGGCGATCAATCTTATGTGCTGGTCGTGGATGCGACGAACCATGTCGAGAAGCGGACTGTGGCTCTCGGAATCCAAACCTCGAACCGCGTGGAGATTACCAGCGGCCTGCAGGCTGGGGACAACGTGATCGCCGCGGGACAGAGTGGCTATCAGCCCGGGGAAGTTGTGTCACCGCACGCGGCGTTTATTCCAACGGCGGCGCAGGAGGTGAGCGAGTAATGTCCTCTTTCGCCATCAAGCATCCTTTCTTCATCCTGATGCTTTGTCTCATGGTGATCGTCGTGGGTGTTACCACAGTCGCGCGTATGCCGGTCGATCTGTTTCCGGAAATTAATATTCCGGTTGTCGTGGTCGCGACCTTCTACGCGGGCATGCCGCCGCAGCAGATCGAGGCGGATATCACAGATAGCTACGAGCGCTTCTTTACGTTGGGAAGCGGAATCAATCACATCGAGTCGCGATCGCTGCCCGGTGTGAGCCTGATCAAGATCTACTTTCAGCCGGGTACAGACGCGAATGCCGCGGTCAGTAATATCTCGAATCTCGCCATGGCGAATCTACGGCGACTTCCGCCGGGAACCCTGCCTCCGGTGGTGCTGAAGTTTGACGCTTCGAATCTTCCCGTGTGTCTGGTCACGCTCGAAGGTCAGGGTCTCGACCAGACGCGGCTTAAGGATCTGGCGCAGTTTGAGGTACGAAATCAAATCGCCAATGTTCCCGGCGCTTCCGTGCCGCAGCCTTACGGAGGCAAGTATCGGCAAATCCAGATTTATGTTGATCCGGTCAAACTGGAAGCTCACCAACTCTCTGTGATGGACGTGGTGCGCTCAGTGAATGAATCGAATTTGATTCTGCCCGCCGGCGACGTGCGCATCGGACCGAAAGACTACAACGTCTATGCCAATAGCCAGATTCCGGTGGTTGACGAAATCAATGCCATGCCGATCAAGACGGACAAACAGGACCACATCGGTGAGTCCGTATTCGTCGGTGATGTTGGGAAGGCGGTGGACTCAGGCCAGCTGCAATACAACATCGTCCGGGTCGACGGTCAGCATTCCGTATACATTCCGATCTTAAAGCAGGGCGGCGGATCGAACACGATCAGTA